>Ga0315912_10000064_pt1 | contig 282624 bp, 226 predicted proteins | sample VfabasoilMG_FD_204469 | JGI IMG/M metagenome (GOLD analysis project Ga0315912, IMG submission 204469) | Garden soil microbial communities collected in Santa Monica, California, United States - V. faba soil | ecosystem: Environmental > Terrestrial > Soil > Garden | place: USA: California... | reverse complement strand
GTTTTACTTCCAAAGCCTGGTCCTGGCTTAATTTAACCTGCTGCTGCAGATTGGCCTGTGTTACCTGGAGGAAGTTTTGACCGTACGCGCTCCAGCTCAATATCGAGAAGAGTGTAATTAATAGTAATGTTTTTTTCATAAGATGATGATGTTTAAAATTTGACGAAAAATGAAGTTACATTAATTAAACGCTAATAAAAAGTAAAAAACGGCCAACTATATTATCCTGAATGGGAACTTATAATTCTGCCCAGAAAGGGAAATAGTCTTAAAAAAATCTACCGGATTTTGATGAGTTAACTTCAGGAATTCTTTTCTGAAATGCGCTGTATCGTAATAATTGTTCCTGTTGGATATATCGGTACAATTCAGGTTTTGGTCCTTCCAGATATTAAAATCGATGGATTTTCTAAACCGGACAATCCTTTTATACACCGTAGGAGAACAGCCTACATAATGATTAAATTTTCGGAGTAAATTCCGCGTACTAGTGCAGCATAAGCTTGCGAGTTCTTCGATATGTATTGTTTCATCTTTCAATATTGCTTCAATGGCCTTTTCTACATCGGCTATATTTATATTTCTAAAAATACTTTCAAAAAAAGTTTCGGCAAATTCAACCCTGCCTTTAAACCCTTTTATTGCGAACAACTCTTTAGTAAATTTCTGCCATTTCAAATCCGAATACTCCTGAAAGTTTTTGGGCGCAATTTTGTTATACGGCTTGTCAAAAAAATAATTTATACCTAATGGCTTGAAGTTTATAGCAAATCCTTCTACATATCCTTCAAAATCAAAAAACACCGGCTCTGAGTATTTTCCAAGGATCTCTACCGAATAGTTATTAGCATTACCCAACTTCTTCATTGGAGCTATTTTGATGCCTCCGGATGTTCTATTAATTTTTGCATTCTTAAATAGTTCAATGGTAGATCCTGCCTGTGGAAAAGCAAAAAAACGAATACTGAAGTCTTCGCTCTTTTCAAACATATTAAAGCCCAGAATATGTTTCCTTAATAGTTCGGATTTAGAATAGATATCAATAAGCACTTACCTATAGATTTAGGTTTCCGTTTTGAAATTACTATCTAAAAAAAACGATCTTGCTATTTTCTGGATAAAGAAAAATCCAAGCAGGCAGTTATTCATAATTTAACTAAAAAACTACCCTTCCGCTTTGTGAGGGAAGGGTAGTTCAATTATTAGCCGGGTATACTTTACTGTACTATCAGTTTTCCGGCGCTTATTTCCTTTGTGGCAGCATTTATGATTTTGTAAACGTATATGCCCTGCCTTTCCTCTTTCAGGTTTACACCAATAGAAGTTTGTGAAGTTTTTTCTTCATAGATCAGCTTTCCTACAAAATCATACACCTCAATAGTATTCTCTCCTTTCAACCCATTAAAAGTGAAATCTCCATTGCTGGGATTAGGGAATATAGAAATTGAAGCTCCCGAAAGGATTTCTCCGGTTGCTGTTACTGCGCCGGTCAAGGTCCCTTCCATTGCATAATACCCCAAAGAAGAATAGTTGGAAAACCCGGTCTGTGGGGTCAACTCACTTCCACCTTGTATTACCAGTGAATAAGATCCTGCTGTTAAAGCAACATTTTTAAACTCTGCAGAACGATGCTTTGCCAAATTACTTGAAGAGACCGCAGTCCCTTGTGAATTCACTATTTTGGCTGCAACGTCCAACTGCCGTAAGTATTCGATCGGATCAATTTTCAAATTTATGGTTCCGCCTCCGGGTCCTACTTCAAATGTAAATGCGTCAGCATCTGTATTCTGAGCTATTTGTCCCCAATTATCGAGAGGTGAAATTCCTCCGGTGTTACTAAATTTAATTGCCTTGGTGGTAGGAATATCGTCTACCATGTAAGGAACATTTTCATTTACATTCATTATTTTCAGATCATCCTGTTTTTGAGTAGCTGTATTATACTCTCCCTTGCTCCATGTAAATAATTGATTTGGCCAGCTGCCTCCTTTCCAATAATTCCCCATAATAGGGCACCATTCAACAGCAGGAAGACCAAAGAAATATTCAGGATCTGTCTGTGCAGACCCTCCATCATGTGACATTCCCATTTGATGCCCCATTTCGTGAGCACAGGTCATTCCGATACCGTAGCCATAATCTCCATTACCGGGGTTACGATAAAGAGTACCTGCCGCAGTGGTCCCAAAACAAGCAACACATGCATTGGACCTGCCATCTTCATCAACAAATTTAATATTGCCCGTTTTTAATACACTGTTTGCTTTTGCAGCAGCATACACAGCGGGGTCTGTTGTTACATTCAGATTAAACATTGAATACTGGTCTGCAGTACATTGCCAAACTCTGAACATTTCTTCCTTAGTACGACCATTCTTAGGAGTAGTTCCATTCATAACAGCCGAATGATTTAAGTAAAACACATACTCACTGCCCGGCCTGCTTTGAAGTTTTGTCACATCTTCATTATTGTATTTTCCAATATGAACCGCCTGACGCTGCGCCATGGGACTATACACCGGATTACCTCTTGTAAGAGAATTATTTTCAACAGGAGGAGTCATTGGTTTTTCATATACATCCGGGTATATTTTAGCAATATCAATCTCCTCTATAGAGACTAAATCGTCGCTTGTTGTAATCTCAAATGCCGTTTTGCTATCGTGCAAAACCAAATAGCCGTAAAGAGAAGAAAGATTGCCTTTTAAAATAAACAATGAATTCGGCGACTCTTGTGCTTTTCCATTCATGGAAAGATTCCCATTTTCGTTATAATAGTTTTCGATGTTAATATCCATAACATCTCCGGTTTGCAGCTTAAGCGCATATACCGATGAAGTTTTTGCATGCTGATTGTTTATATCTGTTAAAACAGACCCTACTGTGCCCAGTGCCAATTTTTTATTTGTCTGAGCGAATGAGGAAAAAGAAAAAAGCAGCAAAAAGATAAATGAAGGAAGTAAATGTTTGTTCATTGAATTAAGGATTAAATGTTGGCATAAAGGTATACTAAATGCAAGATAAATCCAAAGTAAAAATACGACAACCTATATCACCCGATATGGAAAATTGCGGTCTCCCACTGCAGAAATTGTTCTGAAAAATTCTTTTGGGTTTTGATGCGTCAGCTTTAAAAAGTCCTTTCTCAGGTGAGAAGTATCAAAAAAGTTATTAGTGTAGCAAATATCTGTATAGTTGAGATTCTTGCCTTTCCACGTATTGAAATCTATCGATTTTCTAAACCGGGCAATTCTTTTATAAACCACAGGGGAACAACCAACGTATTCATTAAATTTTCGGCGCAAATTGCGTGGGCTCGTATTACACAAGCTTGCAAGCTCCTTTATGTTTACGGTTTGATCTTCCAATATAGCAGCAACTGCCTTTTCTATATCCGCAATGTTTAAGCTATTAAATATATTCTCTAGAAACTTTTCTGCGAACTCAACCCTTCCTTCAAAATCTTTTATAGTGAATAGTTCTCTGGCGAATTGCTGCCATTTGACATCCTGAAATTCCTGAAAATTTTTTGGTGCAATTTTTTTATAGGGCTTATTGAAAAAATAGTTGATCCCTAACGCATTGAAATTTATTCCAAATCCGTGCACATATCCGTCATAACTGCAAAGTATCGGTTCTATGTAACGCCCGCAAATATCTATCGTGTATTTATTGCTTTTTTCGCCGCTAACAACGGGTGTAAATTTTATTCCGGACGGGGACCTGGAAATGTTTGTGTTTTCAACTATTTTTAAAGTAGAGCCAAGTTGTGGAAAGCCAAAATAACTAAACCGAAAATTTTCCCGCTCTTTATACATATTGAATCCATCAATATGCTTATTTAATAATTCCGATTTTGGTTTTATGAACGTGATCACTTACCTATAAATTTGTAATTTAAAATTACCTGCACTTGAATAAGCCGTAAAAAAAGCAAAAAAACACATACGCAAAACCGAATTGCGTAATTTTTATAAATGTTTTACAATGTTAAGAAAAAAGAAACAAATAAAAAAATTATACGGGGAAAATCTGCTCCGCACCTTTATTATAAAGGGATATTACCGTGTTTTTTCTTTGGAAGTTTGTCAACTTTATTTTCCAGCATCTTGAAGGCCGCTATTAATTTTAAACGGGTATCCTCCGGTTTTATGATTTCATCAATATAACCGCGCTCCGCAGCGCGATAGGGATTGGCAAAATATTCCACATATTCTTCTTCTTTTTTCTTGAGGTCTGCCTGTCCATTACCCGAAAGATCTTTTGCTTCTTTGAAGATAATTTCCACAGCTCCCTTTGCCCCCATGACGGCAATTTCGGCGGAAGGCCAGGCGTAATTCATGTCAGCTCCGATATGCTTCGAGTTCATAACATCGTACGCTCCACCGTATGCCTTGCGGGTAATTACAGTAACCCGTGGAACAGTTGCTTCGCAGAATGCATACAGCAATTTAGCACCATTGGAAATAATTCCGTTCCATTCCTGATCCGTGCCGGGTAAAAATCCGGGCACATCCTCAAAAACCAAAAGAGGGATATTAAATGAATCGCAAAACCGAACGAATCGTGCTGCTTTCTGAGAGGAATGAATATCCAGTACCCCGGCCAGGAATGCGGGCTGATTTGCTACAATGCCAATGCTTCTTCCTGCAAGCCGGGCAAATCCGACAACAATATTCTCGGCAAAATTTTTATGCACTTCAAAAAAGGAATCAACGTCCGCAATCGCATTTATCACATCCCGCATATCATAAGGCTGATTTGGGTTTTCCGGAATGATCAATGCCAGCGGTTTGGGATCAGGTGCTGTGAATTCCGAAACGAAAGGGGGTTCGTCTTCGCAATTCTGCGGCATATAGCTCAATAATTTTTTTATGTTGTTCAGACATTCTACCCCGTTTGCACATGAAAAATGCGCCACACCTGATTTGGACGAATGCACCGATGCACCTCCCAATTCTTCGGAAGTCACTTCTTCGTGTGTAACTGTTTTTACTACGTTGGGGCCCGTCACAAACATGTAAGAGGTGTTCTCAACCATCAGGATAAAATCCGTAATGGCGGGAGAATAAACCGCGCCTCCTGCGCAGGGACCCATAACAGCAGAGATCTGAGGGATTACACCCGATGCCCGCGTATTGCGGTAGAAAATATCTGCATACCCCCCCAGCGAAACAACGCCTTCCTGAATTCTTGCTCCACCGGAATCATTCAGCCCGATAACAGGAGCGCCGTTTTGCATTGCCAGGTCCATGATGCGGCAAATTTTCTCCGCGTGTGCTTCTGCCAGTGAACCGCCAAAGACCGTGAAATCCTGTGCGAAAACATAGACCAATCTTCCATTTACGGTTCCATAACCGGTCACTACTCCATCGCCCAGGTATTTTTGTCTTTCCAATCCAAATTCAACGGAACGGTGTGTAACAAACATCCCTATCTCTTCAAAACTTCCTTCATCCAGAAAAAAATGAATTCTTTCACGCGCGGTAAGCTTGCCTTTCTTGTGCTGGCTTTCAATACGCTTTTCGCCACCACCCAAATGGGCTTCTTTGATTTTATCTTCGAGTAGTTTGAGTTTTTGCTTCACAAAAAGTATAATTGAATAGTTCCCGTCTTAAGCAGGAAAAGTAAACCTACGAATTTTTACAGGAAGTACATGAAAAATAGCCAAGAGAAATATTTTATTGGATCACGATCCTTCTCACAAAGACATTCGCTTTGCTGGAAGCAGTTACAGTATACACACCGGGAGCGATTGTTCCGGACAGGCTCACCGGTTGAGCAGGGAAATCTTTATCAAGCAAAAATTCCTTTGCATAAAACTCCTGCCCTAAAATATTTCGTACGGTTACGGATACTTGCTGGTCTTCGTCTCCTGTAAACGCAATATGAAAATCGCCCGATGACAAGGTAGGATATACATGGAAGCCCGTTAAATCCCCGGCGTTGAACTCTACTGAAACTGTCTTGCTGAAAGTGAAAGCCCCGTTAAAATCCACCTGTTTAAGCCGATAAAATGAAACTCCGCTATAGGGTTCATTATCAACCGAAGAGTAAAATTTTAGTGCATTACTATTTCCGGCGCCTTTCACGCGTGCTATATCTTCGAAATAAACTCCATTTTTTGAACGCTGAACTATAAAATAATCATTATTTAATTCAACAGCAGTTGTCCAGTTAACATTCACTGCACGGCGATCAGGCACAACGTCGAAAGAAATAAATTCAACAGGTAAAGGAGAAGCGACAATATTCTTTGTGCCGATGTACCAGGTTCCCCCCATATTGGCTGTAGAGAGGGCGGTCCTGTTCACTTCCAGCGTAGTGTTTGCATTTGTTGCAGCGCCGTGTGTTCCCACAACAGAAGCAGCCAAAGAAGCATCCAGATCGGAGAGAACAAAGGTTCCGAATCCTGTTCCGCCGAAACGGATAATGCCATCGTTGGAACCGCTGATTGCAAACGAATTTGCCGTTGACACAGTCCATGATGAATTGGAAATTCCCTGTAACGTGCCAAAAGCTCCGTCCGCGTGCGAAGCAGCAGTGGTACCTGCAGGATATGTAGGTGCATGTATTACACTGACTGTACCGCCTGCTGATAAATTTGTTGCGTATGCGATCCAAACCGGGCGATAGTGCCCTACCGATGTTCCCATTGGGAAATGCCCCAGGCTATTGTTTGCTATACCTCCCATGGCAGCCGCAGTAGCAGAGATCCACCGGGTAAATGTACCCGTACCGCTGTATAAAAAACCCGCTGTATAGCTAAGAGTGCCAGGTGTTGCCGTACCTGTACCAAGTGTCAACGTACGTCCATTAAGATTGACATTTCCCCGGGTCATGGTCAGGTTATTAGAAATGACATAATTATTTGTTGCGAGAGTTACATCGCCGGCAACTGCCGGATCGTTATTGGTAGTGAGATTATAAAAAGTAGTGGTTGCAGTACCCCCTATTGTTTGAGTTCCCGTACCGTTAAAAATAACTCTCCCGGCACTGGTTGAAAATGTATTGTAAGGCGCACTGTTTGAATTGTTATTTGTCCAGTCACCTGTTAATTGAATGATTCCCTGGTTATCGATTTTACCATCCACCGCTGTGTTGGTTTTACTTACATAATTCCCTAAAATACTTACCGTGCATGTTGATACAATACTGACTGTTGCCTTACCGTCGTTATAAACAGTAATCTGGGCATTGCCAGTTTGAGATGCAAACCATACACCAAAAATCAACAATCCTATTTTAGAACAATATAATTTCATTGTTAAAATTCACTGTCAGATATTTTCAGGGCTCTATAATTAAATAATTGAATTTATACACGTAGGATGCACTGGCCGCAATATCGTTTTTGACCGTAAAGGTTGTTGTGGTAGATCCGGGATACCATCCCTTTGTAGAGCTTGCAGACATATCGTTAGCAGGTGTAAGAATTACAAAAGGTGCAGTAGCATACGCCCTGTTAAAGGTTACAGTCAGATTTGTTCCGTTTGAATATGCACCGCTTCCGGTGGTAAGTGTAATGGTTCCGCTAACGTCCGTGGATCCCGCTCCCAAAGTTGCGGTAGCACCTGTACCCGCATTGGCACTAACTGCAATAGTAGGTGCCGTAGTCTGTGTTACTTGTACATGTCCGTCTTTAATAGCCAGCTTGGCATTGGTGGCAGGAGAGGTATTGCCAATTCCCACAGCACCGTCTGCTCTTTGAATGGTTAACCAGTCACTATCTGTACTTGCATTACGCCCGGCAAAATGCAAGTTATTGTCAGAACCATCGTAACGTATTTTAAATCCTGCTGTGGCATCCTCCGAAAAGAAGAGCACCCCTGTGTTATCCTGGTTAGTACCTGAAGAATGGGTAAGGGTAAGGGTAGGGGCAGAGCCGTGAAGATTCAAAAGAGAAGCCGGCGAATTTGTGCCAAGACCTACATTGCCTCCTGCTTTGAGGTATAATCTGTAATCAGCAACCGATGTTTCCACAAAGTTAAGATCATTGGATCCAGCCTGGTTGATATGCCATTTTGTAGTGCCTCCGCTATTTTTGAAACTGATAAGTTCGTTCGAAGCTCCGGTTCCTTGTATGGTGAGAGGTTTACTGTCGGGAGTAGCCGTTCCGATTCCCACTTCTCCCGTAGTTTGAATAGTTATCCGGGGAGCAGAGCCTACATCTACGGTGCTTGAGATTTTAAATTTATCTCCGTCGCTGTTATCTATACCTGTTACCCAACGTTGTCCTCCGGTTAACAGGTACTGAACTACCGCATCACCTGTACTGTTTTGTTCAATTGTAAGTCCTGCGGCAGTGCTTACATTGGTGGTGTTTTCATAAACATGCAACACTGAAATGGGAGTAGCAATACCGATACCCATACCCTGGGAACAGGCTTGCTCAAAGCTGAAACACATTATTCCCACTATCATAACCGGAGTAATAAATGAGGCTTTCATATACTATTCATTGATGTTAATATATATGTATAGACAGTAAAAAAGATATTTCAGGAACTACATCCTGCCGCACATGCTATTCGAATAAGTTCAAAAAACCCGCTTTAAAAATCAATATCCAACTTCAAAAATCAAATATAGTTTTTTTTCGTTCCGCAATTCCAGATACCTGGAATTAACTGCATCTGGGGATTTTTTTGTGAAAAAACCACTTCATCTGTCAATCAGTCTGTTTTTTACTTTTTATCTATCTTTTCCAGATTAATTTTAGGCAGTGCAAAATCTTTCTCTACTGATAATGCACTTTTAAATGCTTCTCTAGCTGCTTCCTTTTTTCCCAATTGACCATAAGTCATTCCTTTTATATTTAAAGCTGCTGCCAACAATGCAACAGTTTGTTTGGTGTCAGAAGTTACGATCAACTCTATTTTTTCTTTTTTAGAATTTTCGGAAGAAATCAATTTTTCTAAAGTGGTCATGCATTCTCCGTAACGCTGCAGGTTAAATTGCATCTCTGCAATAAAATAAGCGTATGTTAAGGATGCTGTTTTACTATATAATATCTCATATAATTCCAGGGAAGTCCGTGTATTTCCAAGTATCCTCTGACTGATAGCCACAATCTCCATAATCCTGAAGTTATCCGGTTGCAAAGACAAAACTTCGGTACCCGCAGCTGCACATTTTTGATAGGAAGCAGCCAGGTAATAAATAGTTGCTAAAGAGTCTTTGTAGGCAACCGATCTCTGAGGGTTTTTTGCCATCATGTAATACAAAGCATTTACAGCTACTCCGTAATCACCATGTATGCGGGCATTCCAGTATACGATGGAATCCACATTTACCGGACCGCCTGACTTTTGCATATCTGTTGTCCGATTCCCGTTCTGCGAAAACAAATTTGTGAAAAAGAAAAAACAACCGAGAATAATTAGTATTCGCATTAAATTTTAGCAGTTAAAGAATTAAAAATATCAATCATAATGTTCCATAAATTTCAAACTGTCCGCTAAAAATCCAGCTTGTAATAAAACAACGGTAAGAATCCCAGTTGGTAATTTTCCCGCACTACGTCAGTAGGATCTTTTGGATTGGGGATATACGTTAATGACAACACATTTTTTGTACCAAGTATATTTACGATATCCAGGCCGAACTCGTGTGTAACTTTTTTACGATTGGCGCGGAACCCGATTTTCAGATCCCACCGGAAATAATTTTTAAACCGTTCTGTGTTGCGAAGAGAATCTATTCCAACTATTGCACCTGCAGCAGCAGAGGCGAGGGTATCAGCCGGGGTATAACGCCTTCCGCCGGCATAGGTGATTTTAGTTCCCAACGTAAGAATAGAATTTTTGTTCTTTCCTATTTCATATTCTTTGGCAACAAGGCCGTTCAAGGCAAAGGTACCGTTGAAATCTGTATTCCGTTCATGCCCATCACTCCCTTTGTATTTTGAATCAAACACGGAAGCAGTAATCATGAAAAAAAATTTCTTACTGAAAAATTTTTCAAGTGTGAGCTCGGCTCCAAGATTTTTTCCGGTGCCTTTATTTGTAAGAGTATCCGGAAAAAACCGGTCATACCCGGAACCCTGGTTCAGCAAAGAAAACGAGGAGGCATAGATATCCACCGGCACTTCGTATAAATACTGGTAATATGCCTCTGTTTTTACACGTAAATTTTTTGAAAGCGCAACATCGTAAGTAATTACATTGTGTAAGCTTCTTGTAAAACCCAGGTTTTTATTATGATAGACATATCCTCCGTCCGGTTTCATTTTGTGCGTGAAATATATATAGGTAGGCTGCATTTGGCTATGCATTCCGAAACCAACGCTCAGCGATTGATTTTCTTTCAGGTTCCATTTTGCACCCAGCCGCGGTTCTATCGACGAACTTCCATTAATGTCAAAATACTGGGTATGAAGTCCCGCCGTAAAAACGAGATCATCGCCAGGCTTGAATCTATACTGCAAAAATCCCTGAAACATTCCACAACCATTTTTGTAATCATTCCTTTTTTCAAACCGATAAGTTGTTTTGCTGCGGTTACTGTCAAGAAAATTAAAATTATAATAATTCAAAAATATGCCGCCCTTCAGGCTTGTTCTGAGACCAAGTTTCCTGCTTAAAGAAAAATTCAGGGAAGACTTTTCTTCAAGGTACCTGTATCCCAACTGTTGCACCAAAGAATCAATTGCATAGCTTGAATCACGAAAAACAAGAACATGACGCGAATGCGATTCCGCAGCTGAATGTGCAGCTACCAATTTTATAAATGTTTTCTCACTAAGGGATTTGGTGTAAGAGGCTCCCACTACTCCCATCGATGTGCCGAAATACTGGTCGCGGTCTTTGTCGCCATACAAATCCTCCGATGGTTTTGTATAGGTACTTACAAGAATGTCTATTTTGCTTTTCCCTCCTATTCCAAACAAAGAAAAATTACTCCCGTTCTTTCCCGGGAAATTAAACTTGAATGCACCGTCCTGGTAGCTTGGAACAGCATCTGTACCAATCTTGATATTCAATGCTTCAAAAATCTTAAGCGTTGAATAGCGATATGAAAACAAATAAGATGAACCGGATGATGAAATGGGGCCTTCGCTATTCAATTCTGTTCCTAAAAATCCAACCTGTCCTGTGAACTCATGCTTTTCGTTGTTACCATTTCGCATTTTCAGATCAAAAACTCCGGCATTGCCGTTTCCATATTCAGCAGGGAAAGCACCGGTATAAAATTCAGAATTTCCAAGAGTTTTATTATTAATGACACTAAGCGGTCCTCCCGTATTGCCTGCCACCGCGAAATGATTTGGATTGGGAATATCAATTCCATCCAGCCTCCAAAGCAACCCCATCGGTGAGTTACCCCGGATCACCACGTCATTTTTAGAATCGTCTGTTCCCTGAACGCCGGCAAAGTTGGATGCCATGCGTGCCGGGTCGCTTCGGCTTCCCGCATAACGGTTTGTCTCTTCCACTGAAAAAATACGGGCACTCACAACCGCCATGTCGTTATGTACTTCTCCTTTCTTAGATGCGGTTATCACCACCTCTTCCGCTTTCACAACAGACTCTTCAAGTTCAAAATTTAAAATAACTTCTTTGGCAGAGGTAACTTCAATTTTAAAACCTGTCGATTGGTATCCGACCAATTTTACTTTGAGAATTATCCTTCCCACCGGAATGTTTGGCAGGCGATAAGAGCCGGTTACGTCTGTCTGAGTTCCTGCAATCTTTGCAGAATCCTTATATGCAAAAATCTGCACTCCCGGCAATTCCGCTTTGGAAATGGCATCCGAAACATTTCCACGGATGGTTTGTGAAAGATTTTGTGAAAAAAGTAAGGAGGTGAAAAGACAAAAAAATAAAACAGCAGCCACTTTCATGGATGCAATATTAAAGTATAATTCCAAGATGGAAACATGAAAAAGCCGGAAATGTTTTGGAAAAACGGCAAATACGACTTACTCAGCAATCATCTTTCCGCTGCCGATTATTTTTTCTCCATTACGTACTTCGTAGAAATATATTCCGCTTGGAAGATTCCTTCGGGGAATCAACAGCTGATGGTCGGTAAGCGGCAAGCGCATTACCTTCCTGCCAAAAACATCGTACATCATAAACAAGGTACCGGCCGATATCTGATAGTCATCCGGAATCTTTAGGGTAGCGGATCCAACGAATGGGTTGGGATACACCGCACATGCCAAGGCGAAGGAAATTTCATTAATTCCCAAAGTAAGGCAGATAGTAGAATCTTTCAATGGAAGCACAGTATCCGCAGAAATCTGCAGGTTGGTTATATCTGCATCTGTCGCCTCAGGAAAAACGATTGACGCCGATTTTGCAAAATTCATATTTGACAGAACCGGGTAAAGTGCTTTTTCATTGCAGCTTGAGTTTCCATTTGCATCTGTCTTTATCAGGTATGCTTTCGAATCTTCTATTCCTAAAAGAACAAAGCCGTCATCCGAAGTTTGATCGACAAAAAAGCCTTCTCCAAATGCTTCCCGGTTTCCGTAGGATTTTACCCACAACAAATTACCATTATTATCGGTTTTTATCAACACAAGCTTATTATACACCGAATCTTTAAGCTGGCCGGTGAAAACAAATCCACCATCTGAAGTTTCAAGTGCATTTCTTCCTGCCCCCAAATATCCTTCTACAGCCTTTGCCCAGGATACACTTCCGCTCGGATCAAGTTTTATAAGTGAAAAATAAGAGTGGCATCCGGTATTATCGCACCGGTAATCCGAACTGGCAAGTACAAATCCTCCATCGCTGGTTTGCTTGATTGAATAAATGAGCTGAGTATGCTGGCCAGCATAAGAATTAGCCCATGCTGTAGTTCCATCCGGGTTGATCTTCATCAGGAAATTTTTCTCGCTGGCAAGCACTCCGAATACACTTACTCCGCCTTCTTTTGTAATCGCTGCTCCCAATGCTTCTTCCTCACCGGAAATTGTGCCGAACGTTTTACTCCACAGAATTGTCCCGGAGTTATTGGTTTTAACTACCATAGGACGCTCGTTGATATCACGATTGCCGGAAAGGTAAAAGTTTCCATCCGGAGCCCTTCCCGTAAAAAGAGATATTTCCGAATTTGCCATTCCAAAGGTTTTAGACCACTGTACATCTCCTGACGCATCGAGCTTCATAAATAAAAAATCAAAATCACCCGAACCACTTGATTTATACCCGCTCAGAAAAATCTCCCCTGAAGAAGAAACAGAAAGTCCGGAAAGGAAATCATCGTTTGGAGAAGAAAATGACTTACTCCAGAGCACTGTTCCGTTTTTATCTACCTTGACTGCACAAAAATCATAAAAGGGTCCTTCTGACCAACGACTTCCTGCCAGCACATAGCTATTATCGAAAGAGGAAACACAAAATTTTTGATATTCAGTGAATTCTGAAAAAAACTTCTGGAATACGGATTGTGCTCCTGCAGTCAAACAGAAGAAGGAAAAAAATATAAAGGATTTTAATTTCATAAATCTCACTGTTAACTTATTTGATTGCATGCATTTGGGTTTGCCGCTGTTTGCTAATATCCCAAAATAGTGCTTCCTAAATAGTTGTTGTTAAAAACGACTAACGAAGGTAGTAAGTATTATTTAAAAACAAAATTTTTAAAGATGGGACGATACCTCCATTATTAATCACAATAGTGAAACTGGTTTTTGGCTTGCTTTCCAAGAAAGGATATTTTTTTGCGAAAAATTCAAATGTTTTTGCTCTTTCTCATACGGATTTTTAATTTACATTCGCTCTGCTTTAATTTGGTGGATATGCAACCTTTAACTGTATATAATCATCTGCAAAAAACATGGTATTAATAACTACATTTATAAATATGAGAATTTATTTTACCCACTCAATCCGCAAGAGGCTTATTTCTATTGCGTTGCTCGTTTTTACCGCATTGCCTTCTTTTGCACAAACGGATGCCAAAAGGATTTTGGATCGTCTCTATGCAAATCCCGAGTATAAAAAGGAATGTGCTGTCATTACACAAATGCGTCATAATAAAGTGGATGACAAAAAAATACTTGATTACCTGGAAACCAACTATGCCAAACCACGCAAAAATCAGAAGGCATCCTTTGGCGCCCCGAAAAGAGTTAACAAATCAGATTTAAGCTCTGTACTGTGCATAGGTGATGAACTGGGCGTTGAACTTGGGACTTTCGGAGCCTGGCAAGGAGCTGTATCTTCCTGGTCTACGAATACCACACTTTGCCCGTCCACTCCCTGGTCAGCTGCCACCTTACCTCTTGCTGGCAGAATAACCATTGTTTCTACTCCTTCGTCCGACCCATGCGCTGATGTATTGGGAGCCCCCATCCTGTTGCCTTCACCATCAGGTGGAAAGTATTCCATACATCTTGGTAATAACAGCACTAATTCCGAATCAGAAAGAATTACCCGCTCGTTTGTTGTTCAGCCTGGGGATACAAATTTTATCTATCAGTACGCCGTTGTATTTGAAGATCCGGGACATCTTCCGACAGAACAACCATTCTTTGACTTTGTAATGCGGGATCAAAATGGAGATACTATTCCGTGTTCATACCAGCATTATTCTGCCGACAGCACCGCTCCCGGCTTTTTTTTATCGGCACTGAGCAATCCAAATTGCAGCCAGACGAGCAATTCCGATACCTATTATAAACCCTGGACAACCGTAGGTGTCAATTTGGGTAAATATGTCGGACAAACTATCACTATAACCTGCACCAGTGGAGATTGTTCACTTTGCGGGCATATGGGTTATGCCTATATTGATTTTACCTGCAACGGAGTTGCTCCAATCTCTTATTGTGTTGGAATGGACTCTATTTTGGTTGCAGCACCTAATGAACCGGGCGCAACCTATGTCTGGTCTCCCGGCGGACAAACAACAAGCAGCATTATCGTAGCAAATCCTCAGATAGACGATTCTGTTTCAGTACACGTTCATATCCCTACAGGATGCGGTTATAACGTTCTGTATATACTCAAGCCAACTATTATTAGTCCCGGCTTTACTTTTACAAATGTCTGCAATAATTATTATTTCACAGATACTTCAAAAATTGTGAATGGTACTATAAGCAGTTGGCTTTGGAATTTTGGAGATGGCACTACTTCTAATTTACCGAATAAAGGCCATACATATACTACGGCAGGTACATATACGGTTTCATTGATAGTAACTTCCCAGTTGGGATGCACGGATACCATGATATCCATCCCTATAACGGTGGCTCCTCCTCCTGTTGCAAACGCAGGTCCTGATCAGGGTATCTGCCCTGGGGCTCAAACTACAATAAACGCAAGTGCTACTCCACCGGGCGGAATGTTTATCTGGTCTCCATCCCCAACATTGAGTAATACCAGCATTTCAAATCCTCTTGCAAACCCATCGGTAACGACCACCTATTATCTGACCTACACAGATCTTAACGGATGTACTAATTTTGATGCAATTACTGTATCGATTTATAGTCCTGTTGCACCCACGGTCGGACCGCCATTATCCATTTGTATAGGAAATTCTGCTACTCTCAGTGTAACAAGCGGGACTAATTATGTATGGACACCTTCTTCGAGTCTAAGCAGTCCTACCAGTGCAAATCCAATTGCCACTCCAGTCTCTACTACAAACTACACGGTTTCTGTCAACGATCTCCATGGCTGTCCTGCAAAGTCAACACAGCTTGTAACTGTTATTCAGCTACCGGTTGTGAACGCGGGTGCAGATCAAACAATTTGCAATAATAAAACCGCTATTTTAAATGTTAATTCAAATCCTGCAGGCGCAACCTTTAGCTGGCTTCCGTCTTTTGGGCTTACTGATCCAACCATTAGTAATCCTACGTTTGCTCCTAACACCCCGGGCATTTACACATTTACTGTGAGTGTATCAACAGCCTTTGGTTGCAGCAATACGGGTGAAGTATCTGTTCTTGTAAATCCTTTACCACTGGTAAGTGCAAGCAACGCAGGAACCATTTGTCCTGGCAGCTCGGTTATGTTAACGGCTACTTCCTCTTCTGCAATAAATTATAGCTGGAGTCCAACCAGCACTTTGAGTAATCCAAATATTTCAAATCCCATTGCACTGCCTCCGGGACCAGGCACATATGTTTATAACGTTACTGTTACCGATGCCAATTCATGTTCAAAATCTGCTACCACAGCTGTCAATGTAGCGTTACAACCCATTGCAGCCGCCTCCTATGTTCCATCCCTTACTTGTGAGGGTATGAGCTACGTGTTCAAAGATGAAAGCCAGGCTGCTACAAGCTGGAATTGGGATTTTGGCGATGGAGCAACTTCCACAGCGCAATACCCTCCTGCACATATTTTTGAATTCAATGGCATATATATGGTAACTCTTACGGTATCCAATGGTGTTTGCCAGGACACACTTACAATTCCTATAACTATAGGAGATATCAATACACTTATCACGGTACAAACTACAAATGTATTTACTCCCAATGGTGACGGCGAGAATGATTGTTTCCAACCCATCATAGGAGGCAATAACGCTACCGAGGTTGAGGTATTAGCGCAATGCATGACCATGGAAGTATATGACCGATGGGGAATTAAAATTTATGAAGTTAACGGCGGATCCCATATATGCTGGGATGGTAAGACAATCAGCAATACCAAGGCAAAGGAAGGAACATATTACTACCTGATCACTTTAGGAGGAAACACATTCAAAGGATATGTGACTCTGCTGAAAGAAAAGAAATAAGTATTTCTTCATCTAACAAAAAACCCTGTACAAGTTTGTACGGGGTTTTTTGTTTACTATACTGATGCTTCCCCGGTTTGAACCCCTCTATTTTAAAAAAAGTAATGCAATCAACTTTTGTATATTTACCATCCAATTAAATTGCTATGAGAATCTTGAGTATTTTTTTATGCCTTTTGCTTCCACTGTCTCTCTTTTCCCAGGAAAAACAAAAGAACTGGTCTCTTCAGCAATGCATTGAGTTTGCCCTTAAAAATAATATTCAGATAAAACAGAATATTTTAAATAAACAGCTTTCCGAAGCTGCACTTCTTCAGAATAAAGGCCAGTTGTTCCCAAACTTAAACGGTAATGTTTCGCACGCATATAACAACGGCAGAAAAGTTGATCCTTTCACCAATACGTTTACGACCGGTGACTGGTCCCTATCACAGAATTTATCTCTCAGCACAAGCGTAATTCTTTTTGGGGGATTTCAAACATTGAATTCCATCAAACAAAGCAAATACGATCTTATGGCAGCACAACAGGATGTGCTGAAAATGCAAAACGATATTTCCCTGAACATTGCATCCGCTTACCTGCAAATCTTATTTGCACAGGAATTACTCGACATTGCGCGAAATCAATCCGAAATCACAAAACTGCAGGCAGACCGCACACGCAAGCTGGTTGAAGTAGGAAATTTACCCAAAGGGAATTTATACGATATCGAATCTCAGATGGCTCTGGAGGAGGTAAATATTGTAAATGCGGAAAATAGCCTTTCGCTTTCATTGCTAAATCTTACGCAAATGCTTAATCTGGACACTGTTCAGAATTTTTCCATCTCAAAACCTGAAATTACCCCTCCGGCCGAAGTGATTTTGAATACTACATCCGGACAGATCTACGATATAGCTTTAGCACGTCAACCTGAAATTAAAAGTGCCGAGTTTAAATTAAAAAGTTCCGAAAAAGGTATTTCTATTGCGAAAGCGGGGATGTTCCCGCGTCTTTCGCTCAATGCCTCATATGGTACAGGATATTCCTCAATAAGCAAATATGTAACGAGCTTCCCGGCTTATCAAGGTCATGTACCTAATGGAGAAACAACATCATCGGGAGATATAATCCTTGCTCCTACTTTTTCAAATCCCGTGTATGGCACAGTTCCTTTTTCCGATCAGGTGGATCAGAATTTAAACCGCAGTGTTGGATTCTACCTTACCGTACCCCTTTTCAATAACCTCCAAACCTATACTTCGGTTTCCAGAGCGAAAATTTCAAGAGAGAATGCGGCACTTAATTTGCAATTACAAAAAGATAATCTGCGTAAGACCATCCAGCAGTCTTTCAATGATGCGTCATCTTCTTTGAAAAAATACCAGGCATCTCAAAAGGCGGTGAACGCGATGGAAGAATCTTTCAAATATACCGATCAAAAATATATCGTAGGTGTGGTAACTGCGACAGATTATAATGATGCAAAAAACAAACTAACAAAAGCAAAATCCGATTTGCTGCAGGCAAAATACGATTATGTGTTTAAACTGAAAGTTCTTGATTTCTATCAGGGCAAACCAATTACACTTTAAATCCTTTGCTCTTTTCAGGTAAAGACAGGGTAAAATTTAATACATGAAAAAGCCTTTGATACTGATCGTAAGCGGGATCATTGTTATTGCAACCATCCTGGCTATAAAAAGTTGTTCCAACAGCGGAGCGATCGAAGTTACTACTGAAAAAGTACAACGCAGAACAATCATTGAAACCGTTTCTGCCAACGGCAAGATACAGCCGGAAGTGCAGTTGAAAATCAGCTCCGACGTATCCGGCGAAATCGTTGAATTGATGGTGAAAGAAGGAGATCATGTAAATAAAGGAGACCTGCTTGTTAAAATTAAACCCGATATTTATCAGTCCTCTCTGGACCGTGCAAATGCGGCGGTCAGCTCCTCACAATCGAGTATTGAAACTGCCAAAGCACAGCTGGCGCAGGTAAAGGCACAATTTTCAAATGCAGAAGCATCCTTTCAGCGAAGCAAAAAATTATTTGACCAGGGAGCCATTTCCCAGTCAGATTATGACAATGCAAAAGCTTCCTATGAATCTTCAAGAGCCCAGGTGGAATCTGCCGAGTCAGGAGTAAAGGCATCTATGTTCAATGTGACGAGTGCCCAGGCATCCATGAAGGAAGCCGCAGAAAATTTAAATAAGACCTCCATTTTCGCTGCAGTAAATGGAACCGTTTCAAAACTTAGCAAGGAAAAAGGAGAAAGGGTAGTAGGTACAAATATGATGGAGGGATCCGAAATAATGATCCTTGCCAACCTCAATGAAATGGAGGTAAGCGTTGATGTGAATGAAAATGATATTGTACGTGTTCATCTCAATGATACAGCAGATATACAGGTGGATGCATACATGGACAGAAAATTTAAAGGTATAGTCACCGAAATTGCCAATTCTGCAAACACCTCCGGTGTAATGGCGGATCAGGTCACAAATTTTTCTGTAAAGATCCGCATATTACAGGAATCATACAAAGATTTGATGAATGCAAAGAATCCTAATCTATCGCCTTTCCGTCCCGGAATGTCTGCAACTGTCGACATTCATACGAAAATAGCGGTAAATGTGCTTTCACTCCCCATTCAAGCGGTGACAACCCGAAGTGATTCCGCGATCTCCAAAGAAGATGAAAATAAAAAGGACAGGGATGATTACAGTGCAAAAGTAGTAGATGAAAAAAAGCAAAAAATTGAGATGAGTAAAATGCCAAAGGATACCAAGCCCCAAGAATGTGTCTTCATATACTCGGAGGGAAACGTAAAGCTGCAAAAAGTAAAAACGGGAATTCAGGATAATATTGCCATTGAGATAACAGAGGGCCTGAAAGATGGGGATGAGATAGTAAACGGGCCATACAATGCCGTTTCAAAACTGCTGAAGGACGGAATGGAAGTAAAAAAATCGGATAAAGCCAATATCGCAAATAGTTGGAAAAAAGAATAAGCTGACTTTAAAAGTTTAAAAGCAAAAAATCCCCGACTTTTCACGAGCTAAATTTTTATTCATGCCTTTAATTCTCTGTCTCGAAACTTCTACAAAAGCCTGTTCCGTGGCTCTTGGATTGAATGGCAATATCATTGCAATAAAGGAGTCGGTGGATGAGAAATATTCCCATGCCGAAAATATTACCCTTTACATTGAAGATGTATGTAAACAAAAGGATATTTCCTTAAAAGATATAGATGCCGTTGCGGTTAGCAAAGGACCTGGCTCCTTCACAGGATTAAGGATCGGAGTATCTACAGCAAAAGGTTTATGCTATGCATTGAAAAAACCCTTGATTGCAATTAACACGCTTGAAGCCATGGCAGCCGGCTGCGTCCATCATCAATCTGATACCCCTTCTTTGTTCTGCCCGATGATTGACGCCAGGCGATTGGAAGTTTATTGTGCTGTTTACAGCGAAAACCTGACGGAAATAAAAAAAACAACTGCCGAAATAATCGACAAGAATTCATTTTCTGATTTATTACTTAGCCATAAAATTTGCTTTTTCGGTGATGGCGCGAATAAATGTAAAGCCATCATTTCTCATCCAAATGCAATCTTCTCGGACAGCATTCATCCTTCGGCAAAATTTATGCTATTACTTGCCGAAAAACGTTTTTCAGAAAATAAGGTAGAAGATATTGCGTACCTGGAGCCTTTCTACCTAAAAGATTTTATCGGTACTAAATCACAACTAGTTGGTTCCTGAAACAACGGTTATTTTTTCCCCAGGCATAATTTACCTATTCCTCTAACCCATACCTTGTAATTTTCCTGTAAAGCGTACGTTCGGATATTCCGAGCTCCTTTGCTGCTTTATTGCGTCTGCCTTTGTATTTCTGAAGCGCTCTTTTGATCATTTCAATTTCTTTATCTTCAATGGAGAGGGCCTCCTGAACTTCTTCGTGTGCCTGAATCTGGTCATTAGAGGAGGCGATAGAAGGTCTGATTACGAGAGGTATACCATGTTCTGCTTTTTGTTGTAATTCTGAACCGGCGTCCTGCTTTTCATGAAAAGCAGGAGAAGAGGTAAATTCACTGGTTCCATGCCCTCCGGATGAGGTAAGTGGGGTCGATCCATCTGCAGTGCCCTGTAAAATACCAAACACAATCCTTTTAAGATCCCCTACATCTTTTCGCATATCAAACAAAACTTTGTAGAGCAGTTCGCGCTCTGAAAGTTCTCCTTCGTTTTCACCTTTGAACAGCGTAGGTAATTTTGAACCGGGATTCTCCGGAAGGTATTTCGAAAGAGTCTCCGCATTGATATCACGTGTTTTTTCAATTATGGAAACCTGCTCCGTTGTGTTTTTCAACTGACGAACATTCCCCTGCCAGTAATAATTCATCAGAAGCTTTTCGGCCTCAGCATTCAATTTCACGGAAGGCATCCTGTATTTTGAAGCAAAGTCGGCAGCAAATTTCCTGAACAAAAGCGGAATATCCTCTTTACGCTCCCGCAAAGAAGGGATAATAATTGGAACAGTATTAAGGCGGTAGTACAGATCCTCGCGAAATTTCCCTTTGGCTATGGCCTCAGATAAATTCACATTGGTCGCGGCAACCACTCGTACATTTGTTTTTTGTGATTTAGAAGATCCCACCTTAATAAACTCGCCGGTTTCCAGAACACGCAGCAACCTTGCCTGCGTAGCAAGAGGCATTTCAGCTACCTCATCCATAAATATTGTTCCGCCGTTTGCTACTTCAAAATATCCCTTGCGTGCTTCGTGCGCTCCGGTAAACGATCCCTTCTCATGTCCGAACAGTTCAGAATCAATCGTCCCTTCAGGAATAGCTCCGCAATTTACAGCTATATAAGGCCCGTGCTTACGGGCACTCAACTGGTGAATAATCTGCGGAAACACCTCTTTTCCGGTTCCGCTTTCTCCTGTAATCAAGACGCTTAAATCTGTCGGAGCAACCTGCATGGCAATATCAATAGCCCTCTCAAGCAAGGAAGAATTACCAATAATGAGAAACCTGTTTTTTATTTCTTGTAATGTCATAGTTATATTACTTCTCCTATTAATGTTGCTAACGTACATTCTTTTGCAAGTACATTAACATAATCTCCTTTTTTATGATGCCCCCGGGGAAAGACCACAACACTATTTTGCGAATTACGCCCATACAACCTGTCCGGAGATTTTTTTGAGACTCCTTCTACCAGGACTTTATGAATTTTCCCAAGTCCTTGCTTTGTTCTTTCGGCCGAATGTTTTTGTTGAAGGGCAATTACTTCCTGCAGCCTGGTTTTTTTGAGGTCTTCCGGAACATCGTCCCTGTATTTCTTTTCCGCCATCGTTCCCGGTCTTTCTGAATAGGCGAACATGTATGCGAAATCAAATTTTATTTCGTTCATCAATGAAAGTGTATCGGCATGTTCCAGTTCGGTTTCACCGCAAAAGCCGGTTATAATGTCGGTTGAAATTCCACAATCCGGGATTATGCTGTTAACAGATGCTATTCTCTCCAAATATTTTTCCCGTGAATACCCCCTATTCATGCGCATCAGCATTCCCGTATTTCCACTCTGAACCGGCAAATGAACATAATTGCATATATTTTCATGCTTTGCAATCATATGCAAAACATCGTCGGTCATATCCTGGGGATTGGAAGTAGAAAAGCGAACCCGTAATTCAGGGGATATTTTTGCTACCGCTTCCAGTAAATTTGCAAAGGTGAAGGCACTTTTTCTTTCCGCCTCGCTCAATTCCTTCTTTGCTTTTCCATCGGCCCACAAATACGAATCCACATTCTGTCCCAAGAGAGTTACTTCCCGGTATCCTTGTTCAAATAAATTTTTTGCTTCCCGCACAATACTTTCAGGATCCCTGCTTCTTTCTCTTCCTCGTGTAAAGGGCACCACGCAGAACGAACACATATTATCGCATCCCCGTGTTATACTGATAAAAGCTGTAACCCCGTTGCTATCCAGCCGTACAGGGCTTACATCTGCATACGTTTCCTCCAGGGAAAGTAAAACATTTACAGCCTTTTGTCCACCCTCCACACGCTCTATCAGGTTGGGAAGATCACGGTAAGCGTCCGGACCTACAACAATATCCACTATTTTTTCTTCTTCCAAAAGTTTTGATTTCAATCGCTCTGCCATGCAACCAAGCACACCAATCATCAGTTTCGGGTTTTTTCTTTTGGCAATGTTGTATTCTTTTAACCTGCCCCTTACACGCTGTTCGGCATTATCCCGGATTGCGCATGTATTAAGTAAAATCAGGTCGGCCTCGTGAAAGTCAGCTGTTGTAGAGTATCCTTTACCCGTAAGAATGGAAGCAACTATCTCACTGTCTGAAAAGTTCATAGCGCAGCCATAGCTTTCAAGGAACATTTTCTTTCCTCCGACGGATGGCTTATCCATTACCATTACTTCGCCCTGTCGCGACTCGTCAATTACTTTGTTTTCGTATGGATTCATAAATTTCAGCGAAGATAATAAAAAGCGATGTGCGTGACAAAGTGTCACTATCCTAAAAAGTGTTAAATATTGATAAAAAGTTAGAATTTATATGAAAATCCAATGGCCAACACCTCCTTAAATTGGGTTCTGGGACCAGACCCCGTTTGCATCCTAACTCCGTTTACCGTATGATAAATAGGCACAGGAATATCATGATCATAGATCAGGGTGGTACTGACACTTGCAGAAACAAATTTATTCACTTTAAAACCCAGTAAAACATCCCAGTTTACATCAATGTTTTGAGGATTTTCGAAATAATTGGTGAACAAATCCAGCTTAGAGGTAAGCACTATGTTCTCCGTAATCACTTGTTTAATTTTAAAAGAAGTAAGAGCTCCAAATTCATAACGTACATTCTTGCCTTTTGAAATTCGTATTCCTGCCGTATCAAATACAGCTCCTTCCACACCGTATGCCCCGGCATCGGCAAGCATCTGGTTATTAACTAAAGTAATTTTTCCTGAGATAGGAGATATGAAAAAAGAATAGTTATCGTTTGGCTTGTAATCCATTCCCGTTGAAAGCGTAATATAAGCCGGTGCGAAAAAATCAGATATTATAACAGAATCATTGGGGTAGTTGTATCCCTGGGTCATCTGAGATTTAAAACCAAGAAGTGTGGCGTAATACCAATGATCGTTTGTCTTGTATCCATATTTGGAACTTAACTCTATTTTATCATCATTTTTTCTGAAATCACTCTTGCCCGATTGAAGAAATCCGTAAGTAAGATCAAGCGAGTTATCAAAAGCTGATTTCCCTTTTTTATAATTGGCGAAAAGATTAAAAAGTACAGTAGCGGAGAGAGAATTTTCTCCACCTTGCGCCCAGTTAGAAAAGGAGGTTTGTGAAAAATTAAGTGTGCCTATTCCGCCTTTTTTCCATGCTTTCAGAGAATCGGGTATAGTTTGTGAATACCCATTTAAAAAAAATAATGTTACCGCCCCAAAAAGAATTTTCTTCATGCCTATTTTCTGCTTTCTTTTAAAGCATCTCTGATCTCAGAAAGCAATATTTCTGTTTTTGTCGGAGGCGGAACCGAAACTGGAACCTGATCTTGCTTTTTCTTTGCGGCATTTATTGCTTTGATCAGAATAAACAAAACAACTGCCACCAGAAAAAATGAGATGATCTCAGAAATAAAATTTCCATACTTAATTGCTGTCCCGGGAACAACAAGCTGACCTAGGTCAGCCAGCTTTGCTGCTTTCAAGGCCGGTGTCAAAACAGCGGGAGTTATAATATCATCCACCAGGGAAGAAACTATTTTGCCGAATGCAGCACCTATCACAACACCCACGGCAAGGTCAATTACATTGCCTCTCAATGCGAATTGCTTGAATTCTGAAATATAACTCATGCGATCGGATTAATAAACATAGCCGATAAATGAGTAATTATTACCTGCTATATTGTAATGTAAATATCAGATTAATTTTTTTGCTACCATGTACTCTGCAATCTGAACTGCATTTGTCGCAGCTCCTTTACGGAGGTTGTCAGCTACAATCCACATATTCAGTGATTTCGCCTGGGAGCTGTCCCTGCGAATACGTCCGACAAAAACATCGTCCTTGCCCTGCACATACAGAGGCATCGGATATTTGTTATTTCTAAAATCATCCTGCAACACAACACCTTTTGTGTCAGAAAGGATTTTGCGGATATCTTCAATCTTAAAATCTTTTTTAAATTCAACATTCACGGACTCACTATGTCCTCCTACCACAGGAATGCGTATACAGGTTGCAGTAACTTTAACCTTCTTGTCATCAAATATTTTCTGCGTTTCTTCTGTCATTTTCATCTCTTCCTTAGTATACCCCTCTTCGTTAAAATCTGCAATATGGGGAATTACATTCAAATCAATGGGATATGGATAAACCGGTTCTGATTTAATGTTTTTTCTTTCATTCATCAATTGCTCAACTGCTCTCATACCGGTTCCGGTTACAGCCTGATAGGTGGAAACAACAATACGGCTGATGCCATATTTCTTATGCAAAGGATATAAAGGCATCAGCATCTGAATAGTAGAGCAGTTGGGGTTTGCAATAATGCGGTCCTTTTTGCGTATCTGACTTGCATTTATTTCCGGAACAACAAGTTTAATATCAGGATGCATTCTCCATGCAGAAGAGTTGTCAATTACAACTGCACCCGCACTCGCAAACTTATGGGCCCATTCCATACTGGTTGCAGAGCCGGCCGAAAACAAAACAATGTCCGGCTTGGCTGCAATCGCTTCATCCATTCCAATTACCTTATACGTCCTGCCTCTGAAACTTACATCTCTTCCCACCGAGCGTTTTGAAGCTACCGGAAAAAATTCTGTTACTCGGAAAGTTCTTTCTTCAAGAACTTTTACCATTACATTTCCCACCAAGCCTGTTGCACCAACAATTGCTACTTTCATGTTAAATTTTATAAAAAGACAGTTTTTAGTTATTTCGGGCTGCAAAGGTATATTTGTTTAATTAAAATCAAATTTTATATTCGTTTTTTTGGAGCTTTTTAACATTTTTTATATCTTTAACAATTAAGTACTTACGGTATCAATAATCTCTAAGTTATCGACTGAAATGCAACCTTTTAATGTATGATTACATCCAAATAGTATCAGGAAAATGACAGATGAAGAATTGGTCAAAGGGTGTATTTCGAAAACCCCAACTGTACAAAGGCTTCTATTTGAGCGTTTTAGCAGAAAAATGATGGGTGTCTGCCTTCGGTACGCCAGCAGAAGTGAGGAGGCCGAGGATATGCTGCAAAACGGTTTTATAAGGGTTTTTGAGAAGATTGAGAGTTTCAGAGGCACGGGCTCTCTGGAAGGGTGGATACGAAAAATAATTGTAAACGAATCGCTTAGTTATCTGAGAAAAAATAAAGCCTTGAAACTTAACATTGACATAGAGGATGCAAAGTATATGATTCCTGGCAACAGTCATGTTGCAGAAAACATGAATGAAAAAGATCTTTTAAAAATAATTCAGCAATTACCTGTAGGGTTTAGAACGGTATTTAATATGTACGCTATCGAAGGTTATTCCCACAAAGAAATTGCGGAACTCCTTGGTATTTCTGAGGGAACTTCCAAATCTCAGTATTCCAGAGCCAAAGTGCATTTACAAAATATACTAAAGACGGAACAAGCAGAAAGAATTTCATGAAGGAAAAGGACAACATAGAAAAAATATTTAAAGAAACATTTGAACATTTTGAAGCGGAAGTAAGCTCTCAAGTTTGGTCCAATATTCAAAATGGAATACAGCCTGTTACTGGTTCTCACGGAGCAAGGGCTTCCAAATTCACAATTGGGAAAATCGCTTTAGGGGCAATTTCTATCGCAATTATTACAGGTAGTTTTTGGTATTTTATCTCTTCCAGGGAAAATTCGAATGGTGTCGTAGCTGAAAAACAAGCTCAAGCTATACTTCAGCCAGGTTCAGCTGTTGAAGATTTAAAAAATGTTACACAAAATACTACCCCGGAAAATCCCCCAATTAAAGTTTCTGATAATCCGGAGAATAGCAGCGATGCTTTAAGTAACTCCTCCTCTCCTCCCATGCATTCCATAAACCATTATTCTCCGGATCATACTCAACAAATAAAAAGTCAAGAGGAATTCTCCAGCAATAAATCACTAGCGGAAGGGCATGCAATTGAAAATGCTGACAATACTCCTTCACAATCAGTACCTCATAAGTATGGAAAAGGCTCAGAAGGACCTTCTTCTCTTATCCGCGGAAGCTTGAAACAGGCTCCCCAACCAGCATCCTCCAGAAAAAATATTTCAGAAAATAATCACGAGGCGGAACAGATGCCAAGTGCGAATATTTGGGTCAGCGCAGAATCCGGAGATGTACCTTTCAGCGTGAACTTCAGTAACCAGGGAACGCCTTCTTCGTTAAGCTGGAATTTTGGCGATGGTTCTACTTCAAAGGAAAATAACCCATCTCACACATTTGAAAAGCCAGGCAAGTATGTAGTTCTTTTGACTTCAAAAAATTCATTTGGAAGTAGTACCGATAAAATCACCATTGAAGTAAAATCAATCTCCGACATTGAACAGGCCCCCAATGTATTTTCCCCCAACGGAGACGGAGAGAATGATTTATTCTTTCTGACCCTGAAAAATATCTCTTCGGTTGAAGTAATTATTTCTGACTTAAGCGCTCATATAGTTGGCGGCTGGAACACTGTAGATGGAAGCTGGAATGGTAAATTAAAAAACGGTGAGGATGCACCTGAAGGCCTGTATTTTTATACTATACAAGCAATAGGAGCAGATGACATACATTATTCGCGAAAAGGCTCTATTTCCCTAAGCCGAAAACGCTGATTTTAGCTTCCGTGATTTCATTTCTTATCCATGGGTCAAAATCAGTTATATTATTTTATGCATTCTCGTTAAATATTCAAAGAGAAAATAGGTAAGTTTGCTATTCTGAAGGACCCCGTTAAAAAGGTTTTATGACTGAAGAGGATCTCATACGAGGCTGTCTCAAGCACGAACATACAAGCCAGCGCGAACTTTACAACCTGTACTTCGGCAAAATGATGAGCGTCTGTATTCGATATGCCAAGGATCAGAAGGAGGCAAAAGCAATCCTGCTGAATGGATTCAGAAATATTTTTAATGAATTTAAGAGGTTTTTGGAGGCATCCGGCAAGGTAAAAAAAGATCATGCTGCCACGTCGCTGGAGGAATGGATAAAAAAAGAGATTATCACAGCTGCTATACAGCAGATGCATAATAATAAAAAAGAATATTTTGTAAGCAGCACCGTTAGTATGAGGGATTCTGAAAAGTCCCCTAATGGAGAAATTTCTGATGAACAAATTACGAAGTTCGCAAACAAACAGGTGATTCTTAATGCCCTTCAGGGGTTAACTTCCTCTTATCGGGCAATCTACAATTTACATGAAATAGATGGATATTCATATCCGGAAATATCAAAATTACTTGACATCAGCGAGTATACGGCGAAAGACAGCTTATCTAAAGCAAAATTTAATTTAAGAAGAAATCTCGTCAGAATGATTTCAAAACAATAGATCATGAAATCCACATCAAATGATTCTTTGCTGGACCGTTTCATAAAAGATGTTTTGAAAAATCCTGACCCGGAGTTACAACCCATTGACTGGAGCGAGATAGCGGTATTGCTTCGTCATGAACAAAAACCAATCGCCTTTCTGGAAAACAAGAGATTTAGGTTATACTCAGGAATTGGGTTGGCATCTGTGATACTTATCGGTGTAGTTTTCGCACTGGTACGATATTACATTTCGCTGCCGTCGGCAGAAGCAGAAAAAACAGCGGGTTCAACTCAAACGACATTGAAAAAGGCAACAGATTCCAGTGCTTCCGCAATGAAAACGGCAAAAATAGGAGATGCCTTTGTAAACGAAGAAGAAGATGCCATTTCTGATACTATTCTGGAAGATACCATTTCTACTAAAAAAATACCTATAGCCGAAAAGCCTGCCTCTATGAAGGAGAAAAAGAAAAAACAGGATACCGTCTTGTCTGTTATTGATACTACGATCACCGAAAAAACAAAAACGGAAGAGTTGCTTTCCGGTGATACAATCCCGACGTTTCCGGCGCAGGAAATTAAAATTGAAACTCCGTCCGACATTGACACCTCTCATAAAAAATTCTCCTTATGGCCCAAAAAATCGAAAAATAAAAAAAATCTGCTCAGATAAGGTTTGATAAAACAGAGATGAGTGATAAAAAAGAGTTTCTACCTGCCCTGTTAAACATTGTTCATTCACTTCCTGAGAATTCCGGTGTTTACCAGTATTTTGACAAACATGGCAAGATAATTTATATAGGAAAAGCCAAAAATCTTAAGAAAAGGGTTTCTTCCTATTTTTCAAAAAAACACCAATATGGAAAACTACTATACCTTGTTCACTCCATTGTAGATATAAAATATATTGTGGTCAGCACGGAACTTGACGCATTATTGCTTGAAAATAACCTTATCAAGAAGTATCAGCCGAGGTATAATGTTGCTCTTAAAGACGATAAAACATACCCGTGGATATGTGTTAAGAACGAAAATTATCCCCGCATATTTCCCACCAGAAATTTTATCCGGGATGGTTCCCAGTATTTCGGGCCATATACGTCCTTAAAAACGATGTATACAATTCTTGACCTGATAAAAAAGCTTTATCCCCTTCGTAACTGCACATTAAATCTTTCGAGAGAGAATATTGAAAAAAAGAAATTCCGGGTATGTCTTGAGTATCATTTGAAAAATTGCAACGGGCCTTGTGAGGCATTTCAGACTGAGGAATCTTATAATGAAAGTATCTCCCAAATAAAACAAATTCTGAAAGGAAATATATCGGCTGTAATAAAACAATTGAAAGAATTAATGTGGCGATATGCGGAAAAATACGATTTTGAGAATGCCCATTTGTTGAAAGAAAAAATAAAGGCTCTGGAGAAATACCAAAGCCGTTCCGTTATAGTGAGTCCTACCCTTGAAGATGTGGATGTTTTTTCTATTGTAACGGATGAGATTTTTGGCTATGTAAATTATCTTAAGGTTGTAAACGGAGCCATCGTGCAGGCCCACACAGTAGAATTGAAAAAAAAATTGGACGAATCAAAAGAAGAACTGCTTCTATTCGCAATTACCGAACTGAGGCAGCGTTTTCACAGTGACGCAAAAGAGATACTCGTTCCCTGTGAACTCGAAATAGATTTTAAAGGGGCTGAATTCACTATTCCGCAGATAGGCGACAAGAAAAAACTTCTGGAACTTTCAGAACGCAATGCGGAATACTACCGAAAAGAAAAAGAAAATAGGGAGGCATTTTCTACAAAAGAAAAATCGTCGGAAAGGATTCTTAAAACGATGCAAGCCGACCTTCGTTTAAAGGAATTGCCAGTTCATATAGAATGCTTTGATAATTCCAATATCCAGGGTGCCTTCCCTGTTTCGGCTTGTGTAGTTTTCAAGAATGCGAATCCGAGTAAAAAGGATTATCGAATATTTAACATTAAAACCGTTAAAGGTCCGGACGATTTCGCTTCTATGGAGGAAGTAATCTATCGAAGGTATAAGAGAATGCTGGATGAAAAACAATCATTACCTCAACTGATCGTGATTGATGGGGGAAAGGGTCAATTGAGTTCTGCACAAAAAAGCCTGCAAGCTCTTGATTTGAGCCATAAAATTGCCATAGTAGGGATCGCAAAAAAACTGGAAGAAATCTATTACCCGGAAGATCCCGTTCCGCTTTACCTGAATAAAAAATCCGAAACTCTTAAAAAAATCCAACAGATGCGGGACGAAGCCCACCGCTTCGGGCTGAAGCATCACAGGGGAAGAAGAGTTCGGGAAACACTTGTTTCCGAACTTACGGAGATAAAAGGAATAAGCAATAGAACCGCTGAAAAGCTAATGCGTGAATTCAAATCCGTTATAAGAATCAAAGAAACCACAGAAGAAAAATTAGCTGAGGTAATAGGGAAATCAAAAGCCAAAAATCTTCTGGCTTTTTTTAAAAAAGAGTCCTAAAAAAAAAGTCCCGGCAATATTGGCCAGGACTTTTCTATCAGGTTTTCCTCTTATTAATAATTCCACATATCGTGCTCGATCTTAAAAATATCGTCTTTTACCCTTTCCGATTCCAAAAGTTGCTCCATAGATTGGCCCCCCAGATAAGCTACTATCGGACGATTATAAACATTAGATTCCATACGAGTATAACTGTTAAAAAGCCTTTTGTGCAAAATCTCATCGAACGTTCTCCACTCTGCGTCGTTATACGGGTTGTAGCAATAAGACTTTCCTAAAATATCCCTGATAGCAGGGTAATAAAGCCAAAAAAGAGGTTTATAAGAAAATTTACCCTGTACAGGGTCATCCCTTTCTATAACAGGAGCTATTGCAATAATTCTTACGTCCATTACGGAGCGTTGCTTTTCAAAAAACCAATCTTCTTTCAGATAATATTGCATAACGGATTCAGTACCAAAAGAAACTCTTTTCATTACCTGATTCCCGGTGGAGTCGGATATAGGTTGTCCGATTGAATCTTTCATACCTATCTCCTCTGTCATGGCCTTTAACATTTCCTCTTTGGGCATCAAAGGTCCAAATTCATTTGTAAAAGCATCAAATTCAAAAACTGCGTTGATTCTTCCTTCCACAATCCCCTTTTTTATTACCCAAAAAAGTGCAGGGCGCTTTGAGGTAGTATCGTCCGGGTAATAAAGAGGATGGTTAATCTTTTCCCTGAGGTCTATTACTCTCCAGATCCTTCTTTGCCACATAATATCCGCTTCGCGTTCGTAAACATAAGGAATAGGCTTTCTAAAAACCAAATGTTCCGGTGTATAAACCCCGTCCAGTACTCCTCCTCCGGGTGGTTCAAGAATACCTCCCGATCCTCCTGTATTTGAGGTAGTCTGAATTGTAGCGGGAGTAGTGGCTGTGGTGGAAGTGGTAGGTGCCTGCGAATACCCAACATTTGCAATCACTAGAAACAATTCGGTTATAAGAAATGTTGCAGGCTTAAATATTCTTTTCATGGTTGTAAAGGTGTTTAATAATTAAATGACCTTCAGATTAACACTACCGATCTCAGTAACAATTCCTCCTGGTTTTTGTACTTTAACTTTTTCAATATATATCTTATTCCCTTTTTTTGCTCTACCAATAAGAGCTCTTTGCTTATCGCTCAAAGAAGGTCCTTGTGTAGGTTCAGTAACCTCCAAACCATTTACGTTCATGGATACGTCAAAAGACACGACAGGAAATTTAAGTTCAAACTCAAAGTTATCCATCATAGGCACAACCCCTTTGATAAATTGTATTTCTCCTGCTTTGATTGTCTCCGTTCCGCGCTTTCCGTATACGGTTGGAACTGGATTAGGTACTGTCTTAACACGGAATTCTATTCCTTTCCCCATAGATTTTACTCCATTTTTTGTCCTGGCAGATACATTGACCATACACTTTTTACCTGCCATTGCCTGAGCAACTTTTACAATATACTTGCCCCTTGATCCACTTATGCTTCCTCCTGACATGGACGGCTGAAGATCTTCGGCCGCAATACCCGGAACCGAGATAGAAACAGGATTATCCAATCCAACATAAAATACATTCATCTTATCTGGAGAAACTACAATTGCAGGACGTGCCGCTTTAAATTCCGATTTAAAAGGATAGGAATGAATAACGGTTGGATCGGCCGGATCTTTCATTCGAATCAATCCTCCCCATTGAACTGTTCCCTCAGACGAAGGAGAAATTGTATAAACACCTACTCCTTTACTTACCTTCACAGAAGAAGTATCTTTGGAACCAACAATTTCATTTTTTACACTGTCTACATTCCCAAGCCATATCTGAGGATTTGAGGTGGTACTGAAAGCAGCCATAAATACCTCAGCCCGGTATTCATCACCTAGCAAAACATAATTGGAGTTAGCAACAACACGTGCAGAAAGGGTATCAAACTTAAATGAGGATACATCAATCTGTTTATAAAGTGCATTAATAATATCAGCCTCTGCATTTTTCACATCGTTTTGCATCTTTGAAAGAATAGCTATGACAGCTACCGCCGGGTTATGATAAAAATTGTTATTCTCCCAGGTAAGCATGATGTCCTCAGTAGATGAATACACATCGTCCGTTTCCAATCCCAGCTTGATGTTTTTTCTTTCCTTTTCCGGAATGAATGTTTTCAAATCTTCTTTGAATTTGGTAACTTTTTCCTTAAATTCAAAAGCTTTGTTTCCGGGGGCCGCCTTATCCAAATCACCCATGAAAAAGTGTGTAGGGATTTGGTTGTTATCTTTTCCTTCCATGTACAATACATTCGACGCAATTTTAATTACGCTGTCTTGTCCGTTCCTACCAAGAATTTCTGTTTCCTCCTTTTCTTCAACCGCTTTAATCAGGTCACTTTTAAGATTTTCAATATAATCGAACATTTCCTGAGAACGTTTTTTAACTGCCTTTGCTTTATCGTGAAACGGCCGGACCTTATTAGGATCGTTTAACTCAGCTGTTTCAAAATTATTATAGGTAACCTCATTCTTTGCAGTGAAGTTTGTATTTGTTTTTACCAAACCGTTATTAAGAAGCGCGAAAGAGTTAAGAATTTCCTTTGACACGTTCATCGCAAGCAGGGCGGTTAACACGAGATACATCATGTTAATCATCTTCTGCCTTGGGCTTAATTTACCACCTGCCATACATTATATATTTTTAAAATCCGTTAATACCTCTGGTTTATTTTTTAAAATTCATAGCAGATAACATATTGCCATAAATTGTATTGAGGGATGCAAGATTCTCGGTTAATGCCGCCATTTGAGTTCTGAATTGCTTTGCATCGTTTGCAGACTCTCCTAAGCTTGCAATTGAACGTTCAACTCCTTCATACATCTTGGTAGCTTTCGTAACAGCTTGCGCCTGTAACTCATATGCACTATTTAACGAGCCAAGATTCTTTGAAAACAAACTAAGGCTTTCAGAATATGCGCCGGCTTGCTGAGAGGTTGAATTAGAGATCAGATCGAGTGCCTGCGAAGTTTTGCTGGAGGCTTTTTCCAAGTCACTGATTGAACTTCCAATCGAAGAGGAAGCACGATCGTAAGCGTCTGAAAGGCCCCCGATTTTCTGAGATGCAGATTTAACGTTTGAAGTAAACTCATTCGTTGCAACCGTTGCATCTGTCAGATTTGTCATTTTGGAAGTTTGATCACTGAGATTTTTCAAACCAGAACCGAGGCTTTCTATCAACTCAGGGCCAATCTTTGCTTTTTCAAGCATGGAATCCAACGTTTCGGTAACAGATTTTTTATCTTCCTTTTTACTTCCCCCATGAGAATCGTCGTGCATACCTGCAAGTTCAGGATATACCAGTGTCCAATCCAAATCCATGTGTATCGGTTCAAATGCCGATACTACAAATATAAGAACCTCAGTTCCCATTCCCGCAATAAGCATGGCGTTAGCACCTGGCCAGTGCATAATTTTAAAAAGTGCTCCTGCAATAACCACCGCTGCACCAATACCGTATAGTTTGGCCATGATGTTTTTAAATTGTTTGGTCACCAAGAAATCTTCAAACTTGCCCATAAATTGTGTGTTTTTAGTTATTGTTTTCTGTTAATATAATATCCATAATAAAACGAAACTTATTTTACTCCAAGCCGTGCTCCTTCTTGTGCGGTAGCATCGTCTCCGCGTGCACGACCCAAATAGGTCATTACGCAGCGGAATCCAATGTAACTTTTCGCTGTGTCTTGATATTCATATGACCTGGAGCTTGTCTGTAAATAAAATCCTACATCTTTCCAGGATCCTCCGCGAATAACCTTGCGCTGACGGACAGCCTGGTATTTTTCATCTTCGGTAGGGTCATATACATAATCCGAGTTCAAGTCATGAGAAAAGTCATACGCTGCTTCCTCAAATGCGTTGCTTGTCCATTCGGCAGCGTTTCCTGCCATATTATAGAATCCCCATTCGTTAGGAGAATACGAAAAGATGTGTACTGTGTGGAATCCGCCGTCATCAATATAACTTCCGCGCATTGGTTTAAAGTTACCAAGGAAACATCCCCGTGCGTTGCGGATATAAGGACCTCCCCAAGGATATGGGCTAAGATCCAAACCACCCCTTGCCGAATATTCCCATTCGGATTCAGTGGGTAATCTCCAGTCGTTCACAATTGTATGTCCGATACTTTGCAAATAACTATCCATATATTGTGTTCTCCAGACACAGAAAGCGCGGCATTGCTTCCATGTAACTCCCACAACGGGATAATCGTCGTACGCCGGATGCCAGAAATAATTATTCGTCATTGGCTCATTAAAAGAATACGTAAAATCATGAACCCATGCCAATGTATCAGGATAAACATTGATAATATCCTTAATAATAAACACACTACGATCTTGCCTAGGTCCTTTATTCTCTATCATGTAATATCCCAAGCCATCCTTCGTAGTATCAACCTCTCCCACCGAGTGCCCAACACCATTGATAAAGTTTCTGCCCTGATCATCGGTGGTACTATTTTGACGGAATCTATTGGTTTTTTTGGCTGCTTTTCTTAAATCAATCCTGTAGTAAACAAAATTGAATTTTCTGGTATCAAATTGTTTATTAGTATAATATCTTTCTTTCACAGGTAGATACATATCATTCAAAGTATTTCTTATTTCCTCATCCCTATCAGCATAATTAAGTCTTTCCTCCCAAATTAGATTATAGCCTCTATCCTCATAGGCTGCTTCACGTTCAACTCCAAATTCGTCCAGTTTGTCTTTCCATCTTTCTTCATCCACCGCGCCTAACAATTCACGGGCTGTTGAGTCGCGAACCCAGTGAACGAACTGACGATATTCATTATTTGAAATCTCGGTTTGATCCATATAATATGCTTGAATGGAAACCATACGCGCCTTCTGTGTAAAATTGTAGGGAATATCCTGGTCACTCTGACCCATATGATAACTACCCATAGGGCAATAAAGGGTTCCAAATGGATCCGCTTGGAACCAAGGATCTCTTCCCTGAACTCCTATCAGCTCCCCATGGTCACCACTACTACATGCACTCATTATTAGTGCAAGTAATCCTAGATAAAAAAACTTTTTCATGTTTATTGTTTTTTGTTTCAGGTTTTTCTTTGTTATTTTAACGAATACCATGAAACATTATTTTAATCTAAAAATCCCAGTCAAAATCAATTTCTCCAAAACCTTGCATAAAGAGACGGCCAACCTATAACGCAAGCGCCATAAAAAGGTTTTAACTAAAAAATTACTTCAAAAATCTAGGGTTAATATGGCTCTGGATCTTAGGTGGGCGATTCCACTTAATACAGTAATTAACTAAGATCTCATGCGTATTACTGTGGTGTTCCTTTAGATCGGAAGTGCCCAAATCGTAAGAATATCCAATTTTTAACGTTGCCTTATCATTTGGCTTCCATGCAAGCCCTACTACAGGAGCTATTGCATCTCTAAGACGGTAAGAAAGCCCTCCCCAGATGAAATTATCAAACATAACATTACAATGCAGGTCAAATGTAGTAACAGCAGCATCACTTTTAGCATGAACAGAAGGACGTAGAGTGATTTTGCTTGAAAGAAAAAAATCGTATCCAGCCATAATGTAGTAATGCCTTGCAGCCTGATAATTAAATTCAGGAGCAGTTAGCCGTTGAGCCGGCAAATGTGAAGCGGAAACACCCACGTGCAATTGGTCCGTCCTGTAATAGGCTCCGAATCCAACATCATAGGTCATTTTTTTAACCGCTGCATCCGGAATTGCATTATCCGTTCCTCCATTTGTTCCATCCGGTGCAAGCCAGTTATATTCTACAGAAGACTGTAAAATTCCAACCTCGATTCCAATACCTAATAAACCCGTTGCACCAACAGGCTTATGGTATGAATAAGCCCCCCGTGCATGTGTAAAATTAAAATTACCCAGTTTGTCTTTCATCACAGTAAGACCTACTCCACCGTGCAAACCGATCACAGGCATATCACCGCTGAAGAAAAAAGTCTGCGGTGCTCCCGGAAATCCTACCCATTGTGTGCGGTATGCTGCTGTAGCACAAAGCGATCCCGTAGTTCCTGCGTAACCTGGATTTACCGGCAACCTCATAAACATATTCTGTGTGAACTGTGCATCCTGCTGAGCAAATGCAACCATTACCAAAAGTGACAAATTGATTACTAGTAGAACTTTTCTCATAGTGAAAACCAGGTTGTTAACTACTGCTATTTTTTTGTTAATAACTATATTTTGGGGCGCACTCTTCCATTCAATCAGAAGGCTAAGGTAGGATTTTTAAAATTCCAGACAAATATTTATTTCCGAATAATTGATAATGTGCAATATTCGTTGATTTTTAATGTTTTTACCATAAACTTTAAAAAACTGTTTAAAATTGGGTAAAAACTCTTGTTTTAAGGTCTTAATATTAAAGAATCTCAGGAAACCTATACACTCCTGTTTTAAAGACAGGCAGCAATAAATAATCGGATATGCTCTTTCAATGAATAGAAAAAAATAAAAATGCCTTCCCCTACATAAATATTATTTGAAGAAGGCATTTTCAGGAATGAAAAATTATTTCAAGACAGAAAATCTACTGAACAAAGTTCCGCTTTCGGTTTTTACACTATACAAATAAGTGCCTGCTGAAAGAGAAGCTAAATTGATTTTTTCCAAATATTTTCCTTTGGGAAGATTGCCTTTATCGATCTTTATCATACTTTTTCCTTGTGCATCGTAAATCTCAATAGCTGTTTTGCTAAAATCAGATAAAGAAAATCGAATGGTTATATCGGAAGATGCGGGATTCGGATAGGCAGCATATAAATTAAGGTTTCCTTTTGAGATATAGTCATTTACCCCACTACCTACGTCCACAATGGCACAAAGCTGATAATTGACTTTCATTTTATAATTTTCAGTCAATTCAAAATACCATTTATTATCACTCCATAACACACAGTTCTGATCAGCATTGGTTGTTGAACGATTACCATCCCTGGTTGTAACAACAGCAATTGTATCCGGACCTGTTAAAGTATAAGTGCCCAATTCAAAAGTCATAAAAAACGAATTAGTGACAGCAACCGGGGAGCCAAAAGAGAAGATAGTAGGACCCAGCCCGGTTAACACCATGGAACCAAATGGAATATTTACCGAACCGAGAGAAGTTCCCGGCTTGCCCCCGGTACCAGCAGTATTGTATACCTTGCCCGTAGCCGTACCTCCTGATGTAGCGGCACCCGAGTTTTCAAACAATAAATATACACCGCCAATAACGTTTGCATTACCTGTAACAGTGTACTTTTCCGCCCATCCTTTATCCAGATATGCATTATGGCCTATTGCCCATCCCGAATCAAAAGGGGCTCCGTCTGCATAATACACTGTAAGTGTATCGTTTGACTCTAAATTACACAATGTCGTAGTAACCCCAAAGGAGACATTAGGTATACAGGATTTACAGTCTTTGAGTTCAACTTCGGATATAGACGCCTTTCTGTTGTCCTGGGCAAAAGAGAAGATTACGGACAGAGAAAGGGACATTATTAAGTAAATTTTTTTCATGTTTTGTTAGTTATAGGTTTATTCTAAATGAGACTACTTGTAAATATAAAAAAAATTCTAATTACTTAAAGGATACAGGTTCATTCATGTAACTTTCCATAGAAGGACAAGCGCAGATCAAATTCCTGTCTCCGTGCGCATTATCTATTTTTCCCACCGAAGGCCAGAATTTATTTTCACGAACCCACTTAAGCGGGTATGCCGCCTTCTCTCTGGAATAAGGATGTGTCCAACTGTCTGATAACAAGACCTTTGCAGTATGAGGTGCATTTTTAAGCACATTGTCTTTGGAATCTGTCTTTTTATATATAATTTCTTCTATCTCGCTCCGGATTGATATCAGTGCCTCACAAAATCTATCTAGTTCCTCCAGCGATTCACTTTCTGTAGGTTCAACCATCAGGGAATCATGAACCGGAAATGAAACAGTGGGGGCATGAAAGCCATAATCCATCAGACGTTTGGCAATATCTCCTACTTCAACGCCCGATGCACGTTTTATCTCCACACAATCCAATATCATTTCGTGAGCAGCCCGCCCGTTCTTTCCTACATACAATATCGGATAATACTTCTGGAGAATTTCTTTCATGTAATTAGCATTCAGAATTGCATAACGTGTTGAATCGGTTACGCCCTGCTTGCCCAGCATCTTTATATAACCGTAAGAAATGAGCAGGATAAGAGAACTTCCGAAGGGAGCCGCGGATACAGCCGATACGGGTTTAACCGGCGACGGCTGGTCGGCAGCAAAAATAGGGTGTGAAGGAAGAAACGGCGCAAGATGCGCAGCAACTCCGATCGGTCCCATCCCGGGGCCTCCGCCTCCATGCGGAATAGCAAAAGTTTTATGAAGATTCAGGTGGCAAACATCTGCACCAATTGTTGCCGGGCTTGTTAATCCTACCTGAGCATTCATGTTAGCTCCGTCCATATATACTTGCCCGCCATTTTCATGAATGAGCCTGGTGATTTCAATAATTCTTTCCTCAAATACCCCGTGTGTTGAAGGATAGGTTATCATCAGGCAGGAAAGATTGGCTTTGTATTTTTCTGCCTTCTCTTTCATATCATTCACATCCACATTACCATTAGCATCGCATTTTACAATTACAATTTCCATTCCTGCCATTGCCGCGCTGGCGGGATTTGTTCCATGCGCAGAAGAAGGTATCAGAACGACTTTCCGGTGTGCATCTCCTCTGCTTTGATGATATGCCTGGATCACCAGAAGCCCGGCGTATTCTCCCTGTGCACCACTGTTGGGTTGAAATGAAACAGCAGCGAATCCGGTGATCTCACAAAGGGATTTTTCAAGTTCTCCAATAATAATTTTATACCCTTCTGCCTGTTCCACGGGAACAAACGGGTGAATATTCGCAAATTCTGACCATGTGATGGGATACAATTCAGCTGCGGCATTTAATTTCATGGTACAGGAACCCAGGGAAATCATGGAATGCACCAGCGACAAATCTTTATTCTCGAGGCGTTTAATGTAACGCATCATTTCAGTTTCGGAATGACAGGTATTAAAAACCGGATGTGTCATATATGACGATGTACGGTTTGCAAAAGAAGACTTGATGATGCTCTTACTCGCTTCTCCGTTAAGAGATACGTGTGGAATATTTTTCCCGGTTACTTCGGCAAAAATCTCCACGATTTCCTGTGCCTCTTTTCCACTGGTAGTTTCATCTATACTGATAGAAATGATTTTACCCGCATACCTGAAATTGACCTGTTTGCTCTCGGCGATGGTTTTTACCTTCTGGACAAAAATAGAGTCAGTAATAGAAATCGAAATTGTATCAAAGAATACCTTATTCTCAAGCTTAAGGCCGAGTTTTTCAAGTTGTTCTGCAACTCCACAGGTAAGGTGATGAATTTTTTCCGCGATACTCTTTATTCCCTTAGGACCATGATACACCCCATACATACTGGCCATGATCGCAAGCAATGCCTGTGCTGTACAGATATTTGATGTTGCTTTTTCCCGGCGGATGTGCTGCTCACGGGTTTGAAGCGCCATTCTGAGGGCCGGGTTTCCGGAGGAATCTACAGATACTCCAATGATCCTGCCGGGCAAGGAACGTTTGAAATCTTCCTTAGTTGCGAAAAAAGCTGCATGGGGCCCACCGTATCCCATAGGTACCCCGAAGCGCTGAGAATTTCCCAGCACAACATCGGCACCCCATTCTCCCGGAGGAGTAAGTACAGTGAGGGCCATCAAATCAGTAGCTACGGCTACAAATGCATTTGAAGAACGTATCTTACCCACAAACTCTTTATAGTCAGACACATTGCCATTTACATCAGGATATTGAATAAGTACACCAAAAATATTCTCTGCAGTCGGCAGCTTCAAATGATCTCCCACCATAATCTCTATTCCCAAAGGAAGCGCACGCGTTTTCACTACATCAATCGTTTGCGGAAAACATTTTTCAGAAACAAAAAAAGTATTGGCAGAATTTTTTGTTTTAGGTCTCGAGTTATAAAACAGAATCATAGCTTCAGCCGCCGCAGTTGCCTCGTCTAAAAGAGATGCATTTGCAATTGGAAGTCCGGTTAAATCAATAACCATGGTCTGGAAGTTCAGGAGAGCTTCCAATCTTCCCTGGGCAATTTCTGCCTGGTAAGGAGTATACGCCGTATACCATCCCGGATTCTCCAAAACATTGCGTTGAATAACCGGTGGGATAATACAATTGTAATATCCCAGGCCAATATAAGATTTGAAAACTTTGTTTCGGGAAGCGGTTACCTTAAGTTCTTTTAAATATTCAAATTCACTCAGTCCTTCCGGAAGGGCCAAGGGCTTTTTCAGGCGTATATTGGAGGGAATTGTCTGGTCAATGAGTTCGTCCAGAGAGTTTACTCCGATCTTTCCAAGCATTGTTTTTACATCTTTTTCTTTTGGGCCAATGTGACGCGATGCAAATGAAGTTGAAGCCATTTTTTGATTTGTTTATAGGTGAAAACTATACGATTTGATGCGGGCGCAAATGTAAAAACAATAGCGAAAAAGGGTATATGAGATTGAGAAAAAACTTAATGATACCTTTGTTGCCTATTTCTACTTTGTGTGAATCCCAAAACCCGTAATCTGCTTCTTTTACATTTTATTGTTTTTATATGGGGCTGGACAGCCGTATTGGGTAAAATCATAACACTTCCTGCATTACAAATGATCTGGATCCGTGTGATGATCGCTTTTATTGGCATACTGGGGTACACATTGTACATAAAAACACCCCTTTTCCCCACGCGAAAGGTCATATTGCAATTGCTGGGGATCGGCCTGATCGTGGGCCTGCACTGGATATGTTTTTACGGTGCGGTAAAAGCAAGCAATGTATCGGTCACGCTGGCTTGTTTTTCCTCCTGTGCCTTATTCACATCCCTGATCGAACCCTTTTTTTACAAAAAAAAGATACTCTGGTACGAAATTTTCTTCGGATTGGTGGTAATAGGTGCCCTGCTCCTGATTTTTAAAGTAGAAACCCAATATACAATGGGTATTCTGTTGGGAATCGGAGCTGCACTTACATCCTCCCTCATGGCAGTAGTAAACAGTATTATGAGCCGAAAAAATATAGATGCCGGATTAATATCCGTTTACGAGATAATAGGATGCTGGGCCTGCATATCGATCTTTCTATTCATACTGGAACCACACACTGCCACATTTTCCGGAATAAGTTACCACGACTGGCTGTATATATTCTTACTTGCGTTTTTCTGCACTACCATCCCATTTATTATCGGTATTGCTATCCTGAAAAATATTAGTGCATACACCATGTCCTTGACCATGAACCTGGAAACAATCTACGGGGTTCTATTTGCTTACTTTATTTTTACCGATACTGAAAAAATGTCCTCCACTTTTTATATTGGTGCAGCTATCATTCTTTTAACGGTGGTGGCAGATCCAATCATTAAACGTTATGCAAAGTAAAAAGGGCTGTCAGAAATCTCTAACACCCCCTTTGGCGCATGAGCAATCAACTTTATTTGATTATTACAACCTTTCTACCAATTGTATTAGCCTCCGAATTCCGTCTCAGCGTGTAAATACCTCCCGGGAAGTTGCTGACATCCACGTTTATAACCTTCTGATTGACTCTTTCCTTCCATACAACCTTCCCGACCACATCCACAAGCATTAATTCTGAGCCTAATTGCTTTTCGTGGAATGTTACCATAATATTGGAGCTTGCCGGATTTGGATAAACACTTATAAAATTGTTTTGCGAGGGTTCATCTACTCCCGATAGCTCTTCTATTGTATTCAATGTAGTGTTGGTCACTACGGCAGAATTGAAATCAAAATAAATATAAGCGGTGTTTTTAAATTGAGTTCCGCCCGGAAGGGCTGGCTTCGCGGATATTTTATAAGATACCCATCCATGGCTGAGCGGCTCATTTTTGAAACTATCCACCAGCATGATGTTGCTAAATGTAAAGCGTGCAACATTTCCGGTGAGAATATCCACCTGCATGGGATGACTGCTTCCAATGGGAGTAAATGTGTTCAAATTCAGATCTTCATCAAGTGTATCAAGAATAAAAATGTTGTAGGCCGTATCGGTTCCTGTATTCTGAAACTGCACGTTGTACGTGAATTCCGTATTTTGCGAAACATTTCCATTGGGTCCCTTTCCAACCGGTGACACCTGTTTCTCGTTTGGATCTAAGGAGTTACTTATCTCACGGCATCCAATTACAGTATTATTTACAGGATTCACATCTCCGTTGATGGGTGTTATTATCAGTTTCACACAAATTGAATCTCCCAACACCGCGTTTACATCTGTCATAACCTGCACGTACCCTAGAGAATTATTCCACCAGCCCCAGTAGTTAGTATTGTTGATGTTCGAAAAATCCCAAATGAGTGTATCCCCTACTATTTGGCTGGGTGGATTCTGCGCACTCACATAAGTCAGACGCGGATCGTCAATCACCAGCTTTGCCTTACCACTCACAGGTAAACAAGATCCATTGAATAAACCCGGATAAATATTAGAAACAAAACCCGGTCTGAAACGCTGGCTGGACACGAAACCCATCAGGTCAAACCCAGAGGTGCATTCTAATCGGAAATCATTTCCGGAGGATGGAACAGAAGAAATTGAATGGATCCCTGAGATAGGACAAGTTACCACATACCCATAAGTTGCCATTATACCCACACCCCTCACTTCATATAACTTGCCACTCGGAGCATTAAAAAAATAATTCCCGCTCTGATCGGAATGGCTCCACCCTATCGTTTTATTGTTGTACAAAAGTTCCACCTTGGCATAAGGGAGGGGGACATCTCCAATATCAAACAAGCAATTAGAATTAGCGTCGTTGTAAATTTTCCCTGAAATATTCCCACAAGTGTTTGAAACCATAATTGCATCAAGAGCATTCAATGTATCTGCATTCCCATCAGGCCCCGTTGCAATATACTGTACATTATAAAATCCTTCGGAGATATATGTGTGGTGCAACGATGCGGAATAAAAGTGCCAGGGTTGAGAAATAGGACACATCATAGTGGTATCGCTGCCATCCCCGAAATTAACGTAAAGCGATATGAAATCATTTGCACTGTACCCCATTGCCTTACCATTCACATACATCGGTACTGCCGCAGGAGCAGGGCAGAATGATTTTGCTGAATCGACTGCCCCCCCTATGATTACAGATGTTTGTGCTTTAACCGATGCAATTCCCAATCCAAGGAATATCATCATTATAAATACTTTTGTTTTCATGGTTTATTTTTTTAGTTGTGGTATGTATCCGTTCGTTGCACTATACAAAGCTACGCCGGGAAGAAAAAAGCAGGTTCCTTAATTTATTCAAATCTTGCCCGTTCAGATTGGAAGTTAAATTTTAATTTAGACATCCGTGACACAGAAAATAAGCAGGCATTTAAAAAAAATAAAGGACGGCCATCTGGCCGCCCTTTACCTGATTCCTAACCCAATTAATGTATTATCTCGCAATCATTACGTTATTATGGCTTACCCTATCTCCCGATACAATGGAAAGATTGTAGCATCCCCTCACAAGGTTTGAGACATTGACTTTAACACTATTCGCATTAATTTTTTCTTTGTACACTTCCCTGCCTGCGAGATCCGTAATGATCAGTTCTCCCTGTGTATATTCACTGAATGCTACTTCTATCAAATCCCTGGCAGGATTTGGAAAAACTGAAGCTATAGAAAGTACGTTTTCATGAATGTCCGTTGTATGCGGTACAACCAGCAAGTTTTTGATCAATCCCCCCTGCATTATTTTATACGTAGTGTCGCAGGAAGAACTGGTACAGCTATCTGCAGTTGTAATTGTTAAACATACTGCATAGTGACCTGCGACAGCATAGGTATGGGATGGATACTGCTGCGTAGAAGTAGTTCCATCACCAAAATCCCATAAATACGTGAACGGTGCAGTACCGGTAACGGTAGCATACGCATACCACATCAATGAATTTGAATTCGTACTGTCCTGAAACAAATTAACAGCCGCACTGCATCCGCCTGTATTTGAAGAATCCGGAAGGTAAATACTTGTAGCACCTGTACAACCGTTGACATCGGTTACGGTTATATCATAAGATCCGCTGCATAAATCGGTTGCAGAGGAAGAAGTGCTGATATTGGAAGACCAGGCGTATGTATAAGGACCTACTCCTCCTGTTACACCGGTTATGCTAATAACACCATCGCAGGTCGCCGGACTACTTGGATTTGTAGTGCTGGCCGTAATTGAAAATGGGTTGCATCCCGTAGTAATTACTACTGAATCACAAAACGTATTTTGACAATTTCCCAGTGAATCATACATCGTGAGGCAGACATTATATACTCCTTTGTAATTAAAAGTGTGAGCCGGATTTTTTATCCAGTCGTAGGTACCATCGCCAAAATCCCAAAAATAATATGGCATATTTTCACCCGTGGACGTATTGGTAAAAGAGACAGCATTTCCATTGACCGAAAATGTAAAACCAGCGGTACAGTTTTGAAAGGATGAATCCTGTAAAGTAATACTTGAACTACCCGTACACCCCTGCGCGTCGGTCACCATTACATTGTAGGTTCCCTCACATAAGCCACCGGCGGAGGAAGAATTGCTCACATTCGGAGACCATGTATATATATAGGGAGCAATGCCTCCTGTTATATCCGTTATATTGACAGCGCCGTCACAAGCTGTTGGGCCACTTGGGTTGGTTTTACTGACAGTAACAAATAATGGATTACATCCTGTTGTAATTACAACCGCTTTGCACATTGAATCTACACAGCTTGACAAGGAATCATACATCATAAGACACACATTATATGTGCCCTTATAGTTGAAAGTATGAACAGGGTCTTTAATCCAGTTCGTACTGCCGTCGCCAAAACTCCAGTGATAGATTGGCATACTTGCACCTGTTGATGCATTGGTAAAGGAAACTGAGCTTCCATTTACAACAAAGGTAAAGTCAGCAACACACTGTCCTTGTGCAAGGGCACTGCTCCAGCAAAGCACTGACAAGAATACAGCAAGGATCATGCTTCTTGCCGGTTTTGAAATTGTGAGAATTGTTTTCATTGTTTTTCGGTATTAGTTAATTTTTTATTTCCGAATCGGCTTTATGCCTTTTCCAATACAAAGGTGGGAGCAAAAAGAAAAAGTGGGAGGACTAAAAATCGAATTTTCTTACCCGTTCAGAAAGTATGTTAAGGCTGAATTTTAGACCTGAGCCAGCTGGAATAATTAATTACTTCTGTGTCGTTCAACACATCTTCTTTTAAAGAAATGAATTTCCGAATGATGGATACAAGCTTCTTATTGCTCTTTAACTGTGGGCTTGCGATCATTTTCGAAAGGATGGATAAAAACTCTTTTTCTCTTACATTGGTCGCATCGTTAAGCACTGTTTTAAATTGTCGTTTTACCTGTTTTATTTTTATCTCCAGGTAATCGAAATCCAGGAGTTCAAACCGAATTATCAGTTCTGCAATTGCTATTTTGAATTTTAATCCGGAATCAGCATTTTTAAATTCAGGATGCAGGTACAGCTTATTCAAAAATTTGACCGAAGCATGAAAGTCTTTTTTTTCAAACCAAAGTATGGATAAGTTCATGTAGACAAAAAGTTCATAGAAAGGGGTACTCTTTAATGTCTTGTTTGCCAATACTCCTTCCAGTATAGAAATTGCCTTATTCTTATCCAATACTGAATAGTTTATAATGAGCGAATTGTAATAGAAGAAAAGAAACTTATCATATAATAGTTTGTTGTGCTCATTCATGGCTTGATGAAGCAATTCGGCATATTCAAGTGAATCCTGGTATTTATTGGTCTTGAAAAGCACGTTCACTAAGTAATGAAGCATCTGTAATTTTACACTGTGATTTTCTTTGCTGAATAATTTATCGTAAAGAAACTCCTTATACGTTTTTAATAAATAGGTCTCAAGCGTTGTGTATTCATGCCGCTGCAGTAATATTTGAGTTACAGCAGCATATATCCTGAACCTGAGTTTTGGGCTTTTCTTAATACTTTTATTTTGCGTAAAAACATTTATGGTTTTTTCAAGCATCTTAAAGATTGGATTCCCCTTCTCAGAAAAGTTTTGGGATGTTTTCAAACGATAATACACCGCAGCTAATATATTATCCACTTCCAGAATGCTGGCAGAAAGCTTACGCGTTTCTTCTCTTTTTCGAATATATTCTTCGGGATTTATGTCCAGCAGTTCATGAGATAATTTTACATATTCCCCATAAATAATATCAAGCAGCTCATAATTCTCTATTTGCCTGGCCCCGGCTTCAGCTTTCTTTAAAAAATGTTTTGCTATGGTAAACTGGCTTCGCATAAAAAAAAGTCTTACCAGAAAAAGCAAATGGTGTATATACAAAAGCTCATCTTTAAAACAATATTGAACCGTAAGAGAGCGGGAGATATCATGTGTCAGCCGGTTCTTCAATGAGTAAAGAGCATTTTTATCTGTCTTCCCGTATAATTTTTTTAAAACTTCCTCTTCCTTGTATTGCTCTTCAGAATCACGGATAGCATCCAGTAAAACCAGATCCTTTCGTTCCCCATCCATAGCATACCTGGAGCTGAACAGCTTGTAAAAACGCAAATCTTCTTTAGTAAGATTCAATACTATTTGATTAAGTATATCCATCGTAAAAAAGTCAAAGATATAGTTAATAATGGACTATTTGAACGGGCAAGAAAGTTGGAAATATAAACAATTCAAACAGTTTCTTTAGCGTATCTTTGAATCAACAACATACATATGAAAAACAGGATATCCAAACATTCTTTTGTAAAATTATTGCCGCTTTTAATCTGCCTGATTCTATCCTGTACGACTGGTTTTTCCCAGCAGGCTATTTTCAGCACTACATTTTTATCCCTTACTGATACTTCCTATTTAGGAGATTCCGATACAAATGTGCGGGTGGTTGTGAAAAACATCAGTAATGCTCCGTATGCAGGATATATAAATTTCTATTATACTACAGATCTTATCACATTTACAGGTGTTCAATTTGGCACTATACCCTTTATTACGTTAAATCCCCAGCAAACCGACACTGCTAAATGCATTATCAAATTCGATTCAACTTATTTTAATCCCGGAGGAAATATAATTGTTGTTTGGTCGTCTGGCAACGCAAAAACCGCTGCAGATTCATTGTGGGATCAGGTATATATAAATCCATCAACAGCAGATGTACACAATATAGACATGAGCTCTGTTTTATCGGTTTATCCGACTTTAACAAATGATCTCATTAATATCCAGATGCTATCAGATGCCTTTAACAATAAACTATTTCCGGAAACAATAAAAATAACCGATATGTTTGGCCGGAGAATGTCTGAAACAGAAATTACTCACACTGGAAAAAATAAGATACAGCTTGATGTCGCTAGGCTTAACAGTGGAATTTACCTGTTGGAAATTTACCTTCCTTCAAATCGGCGTGTAACAGCCAAATTTATTCGGCTGTAGACACATCGCCTACTGTTTCCCCCCTACCTACAGCTGATTTTTCCTTAAGTTTGCATTGATCATCTTACTTCGACAATGCCCATTGAAGCTCTTTCCACTGCTTATTGTAACTCCCTCACAAAGTATTCCCGTTTCATAACCCGTGAGGTAAAAGCAGGGGGTTTGGGAATTGGCGGCAACAATCCTATCCGTGTTCAGTCTATGACCACAACTGACACCATGGATACAATTAAAACGGTTGAACAAAGCATTCGGATGATCCAGGCAGGTTGTGAGCTGGTGCGAATTACAGCCCCCAGTGTTAACGAAGCAAAAAACCTGGCAAACATAAAAAACGAGCTTAAAAAACGTGGCTATAATACTCCTCTCTGTGCGGATATTCATTTTACACCCAATGCGGCAGAGCATGCGGCAAAAATTGTTGAGAAAGTGAGAATAAATCCCGGCAATTATGCCGATAGAAAGAAATTTGAGCACATTGACTATACGGATAAAAGTTACGATGAGGAATTAGAAAGAATCCGGGAGAGGTTTTTACCCCTTGTACATATCTGCAAGGAATATGGTACAGCTATGAGGATAGGAACCAACCATGGTTCCTTAAGTGACAGAATACTCAGCCGTTACGGAGATACCCCGCTAGGGATGGTGGAAAGTGCTTTTGAATTTTTAAGGATTTGTGAAGAGGCTAATTATTCTGACATCGTACTTTCCATGAAAGCCAGCAATACACAGGTAATGGTCCAGGCTTACAGGTTACTTGTAAATAAAATGATAGAGACCGGCCGAAATTACCCTTTGCATCTTGGCGTTACCGAAGCAGGGGATGGAGAAGACGGAAGAATAAAATCTGCTGTAGGCATTGGAACTTTACTTGAAGACGGCCTTGGAGATACTATCCGCGTTTCGCTTACCGAAGACCCTGAGTTTGAAATCCCTGTTGCAAAAAATTTAGTTGAACGGTATTCTAAAAGAAATAAACCGGAAGAAAAAGAGCAGGTAGGCGAAATAAAAATACCGGCATATTTTTCGCCTTTTGAATATAGCAGGAGAAAAGCCACTGAAATAATAAATATTGGCGGACATAATGTTCCACGGGTCGTTGCTGACCTGTCGGTCAGAGAAAAAATAACTCCGGCTAATTTATTTTCCGTTGGTTACAATTATTCTGTACCGCTCGATAAATGGAATCTCACCGACCAGGCTTGTGATTACATTTATCTGGGAGATAATGAAATTGATTTTGAAATTCCCGGCACACTCGGATTGATTTATAATTCTGAAAAATGGTTTGGGTTGAAAAATAAAACCAGAAGCTTTCCTTTGTTTTCGGGAGCCGAATATTTTAAAGCAAAAAGCAAATCTGAAGAATTGAATTTTGTTCTTGTTAATATACAGGAGCTCACGCGTCCGGAATTCAACATCCGGAATTTGGACAAATCCGTGGTTTTAATTTTTGTCACCGCGAGTGCACACGGAATGGCCGAACAACGCAGCATGTTTTTTGAATTATTAAATGCCGAATGTAAGATTCCAGTAATTATTCAAAGGAATTATATTGATCTGGGAGCGGAAAAATTTCAGCTTTATTCCTCTACCGATTTTGGAGGATTGCTGCTTGATGGATTTGGAGACGGAATATGGATCAAACAAAAAAATTGTGCTCCTTCTCAACTTATTAACTCCACGGCCTTCGGCATTCTGCAGGCTACCCGCACCCGTATTTCAAAAACCGAGTATATATCCTGTCCTTCCTGCGGCAGAACCCTTTTTGATTTACAGGAAACTACCGGAAAAATTCGACTACGTACTTCTCATCTTAAAGGGGTGAAGATTGGAATTATGGGTTGCATTGTGAATGGGCCTGGTGAAATGGCGGATGCTGATTATGGGTACGTGGGAACAGGAGTTGGTAAAATCACATTGTATAAAGGGAAAGAAGTAGTAAAGCGTAACATTCCTGCCGAAACGGCAGTGGATGAATTAATTGGACTGATTAAGGCAAATGGAGACTGGGTAGAAACGGCCTGATTAGGTTTGCAGAGTCACGCATATTTTCTACATTTGTCTGAAGCAATTAGTATGAAAGTTTTCAGTTCACATTTTTTCATCATAGACCTCAAACGAATTGCAAAACGTAATCCCGAATGAGTTTCAGGTTTTGATTATTTAACTTCCCGAGGATATCCCTCCGGATCAAACCTTAAACTTTAAATCTTCGTCCAATGCCTATCTATCATAAACTTGGAAAATTTCCACAAAAACGCCACACTCAATTTCCCAGATCAAATAAGGGGTTGAGCCAAAAGAACCTTAAAAATACTTTCTACTACGAACAACTATTCGGTACAGAAGGATTTTCCGGCATGTCTTCGCTTCTTTATCACGTACATCGGCCAACGATGGTCAAGGAAATTTTAAAATCTCATAATGTATCCCCTAAAATCGCTATTGATAAAAATATAAGGGCTTTATTGCTGAAGGGTTTTGAAATACAATCCACGGATGATTTCCTGGAAAGCAGAAAAGCCCTTTTAGTGAACAGCGATGTTCATCTTGGACTTGCAGCTCCCCGGAAATCCCTGAAAAATTATTTTTATAAGAATGCAGATGCAGATGAAATGCTCTTCATTCACAAAGGAAGCGGAACCCTGCGCACGATGATGGGTAACATTAAATTTGTATACGGAGACTATTTGATTATTCCGCGGGGCATTATTTACCAGATTGATTTTGATACAAAAGATAATCGCCTGCTTTATCTCGAATCTTTTTCCCCGATTTATACTCCCAAACGTTACCGGAATCATTTCGGGCAATTGCTGGAGCATGCTCCGTTCTGCGAAAGGGATCTCAAATTACCTAAAGACCTTGAAACGTTCGACCAAAAGGGGAATTTCCTGATGAAAATAAAAAAAGAAGGGATGTTACATGAGGTAGTATATGCATCACACCCTTTTGATGTGGTAGGATGGGATGGCTATAATTTCCCCTACGGATTTTCGATACACAATTTTGAACCCATCACCGGAAGAGTCCATCAGCCGCCTCCGGTACATCAGACTTTCGAAACAAATACGTTTGTCGTGTGCTCTTTCTGTCCCCGGTTGTATGATTATCATCCGAAATCAATTCCTGCTCCTTATAATCACAGCAACATTGACAGCGACGAAATATTATATTACGTGGATGGAGATTTCATGAGCAGAAATAATATCGAGCAGGGTCATATCACGCTTCATCCGAAAGGAATCCCGCACGGTCCGGCACCAGGAGCCATGGAGCGCAGTATCGGGCAAAAAGAAACACAGGAGCTGGCAGTGATGGTAGATACGTTCCACCCGTTGAAAGTAACGGAGGAGGCATTGAAGATTGACGACGGAAAATATTATAAAAGCTGGGTAGAATGAAAATAGCAATTGGCGCAGACCATGCAGGGTTTTCTCTTAAGGAGATCCTTAAGAATTATTTACAAGAGCAAGGTCACGAAGTGAAAGACTTTGGTACAAATTCCGAACAAAGTGTTGACTTTCCTGACTTTGCTCACCCTGTAGCACATGCGGTGGAAAAAAAAGAAGTTGTTTTCGGCATACTTATGTGTGGAAGCGGGAATGGGATTAATATGACAGCCAATAAACATGCAGGAATACGGGCAGCACTTTGCTGGAATGATGTAATTGCAAAGCTTGCCCGTGAACACAACAATGCAAATATTCTTACCCTCCCCGCCCGTTTCATGGGCAAAGAGGAAGCAAAAAAGTGTGTGGATGTTTTCCTTTCAACACCGTTTGAGGGAGGAAGGCACGAAAACAGGGTTAAAAAAATTTCATGCTAACCTTTAACAAGGTTAAAATATCTATCCCTAATTTGATTTTTTACGCACGGACAATTCAAAAGGAATATTCCTGATTTTACTGTCCAGCCAGGAAATGATATCCATATAATCCAACAGGATTTTTTCATGCGGGTCTTTTAATATTTCAATAAGCGTGGCTTTTAGATCACCGAAAATTCTGATTTGTTGTTTTTTATCAGAGGCTTTGATCAGCTTTTTAAAATAAAGTATAATCGTTTTTTCCGATTTATAAAGAACCTTGCGCTTGTATAGAAATCCATAAGTAGAGCGAATCAGGCTATCCAAAATATATAGATTTCCAATTTCAAAGTGTATGATTAGGTTTTGAACTCTTGCAAAAAGATAAATATCCGGACGAATTTCCGGATGATCCAGGATCTTATTCAGCCAGGACAATGCATTTCTATATTCCTTTGCACAAAAATATACGTAACACAGGCTGTAATACATGCCTATTCTGTCAGCGGGCGTCAGTAGTGTTGAAAATTTCTTAAGGTTTTTTTCTGTGAATGAAACTAATTTATATCCTTTTTCAAATTGACCATAGTCAACATGTAGTAACATTTCAATACGGCAGGTCAAAGAAAGTATTTTAGCCTCGAGCCCCTTATGGGGTCGAACAGCAGGATGATTGATCAGACCTTGCATTTTCTTTATAACCTCAAGACTCTCCTGGTACTTACCCAGATCAATATTTGTTATCAGCAAAGTATGAAGAGAAATGAAATACAGTGTTATCTCTTCATGTATTCTGTCTCCAGATGACTCCAGGTGTTCCACCGCTTTTCTGGTAAAAGCATGGGCTTCTTTGTATTTCAGAGAGAGTCTGTAAAAATGTTGTTTCACATAGTAAAAATACCAGATGGATTCAAACGTCTCTGACCCGGCATTAGTTCTGAATTTCAACTTGCCAATGGTTTTCCTCATTCCTTCCAGGCCTTCCGGAACACGCGGTTTCCCCTTTTCCCAAAACGAGGTAAGCCCGGCCGAAATATTAAGCCGGTCGTTTACATTACTTAATTTATCAAGAATGAAACCGGTTTCGGACGCAGCCTCTTGCAGCACCTGAAAATGCTTTTTATTTTCAGGAAAAAAATAGGATAATTCACATTCTGCTTTCATAATATCCAGCAAGGCGGGGTATTTTTCATAGTGTCTGGCAATTTTCTTTGCCTTTGCAATAGTTTTGAAAGATTGAGAATATAAGCCCTTTCTAAAAAGTATATTGGCATGATCCTGCAGTTCCCGAATCTTAAAATCCGCGGAAAGATTTTGATTGTAACTATTGAGATTTTTAAGTATTAAGGAATAGAGGTAAGCTTTGATTGCAGAAAATTGGCGGTAGGTCTTTTTGAAACGTTTTAAAAGGAAAGCCTCATCGTATACTTTCTGACGATCGATTTCATTGAAGAGAGAATTATATATTTTTTCTCCCTTCTGTAACGATGCGAAAAGCCGGAAATATCTTTTCTCATTTTTTTCAAGTGATTTGATCAGTAAAAATAAACTGTCCGGTTTTTCCATTTCTCAAAATTAAATTTTGTTTTGACGGAGCAGTACTGATAATACAGGTTTCAATACAAACATGTATCACCGGTGTAAATTGAGCTTGGCCTTCTGAAATAATCCATTTTTAGAAAAATTGTCCTTCCGTGAAAATCTTTCATTCTTTTAATCCACGCTTATTTTCAAGGTGTGGAATTCTTACTGTTAATAAAAGAAATAAGTGTTCTTATGGCATAGGCACAATAATTTTATCAAAAATAATTATTCATTTATCTTATTTAAAAAATGAAAATACAATTATGTACAGTGCTCACTCTTTTTCTCCTGCATGGTAATTACCTGGGCTATTCGCAGGGAAAATGCGGAACAATCGCCCCCGGTGAGGAATGGGAAAATTGGTTTCAGCAAAGGATTTCGGAATACAAAATTCTATCTGCTTCGCGGAAAGGGGCAGAAGCAGTGGTTACCATACCAGTCATTGTTCATATTCTTCATAATAATAAAGGGGCAGGAACTGCCGAAAATATTAACGCTGCCCAGGTACAGGCTGCAATAGACCTGATGAACGATTGTTTTTCAGGCAATGCCGTAGGCAATGCATCACTCCCTTCACCTTTTGCAGCGGTAGATGCAAACGATATAAATATTCGTTTTTGCCTGGCATTGAAAGATCAAAATGGAAATACCTTAGCTGAAAACGGCATCGAAAGAGTTAATGTAAGCACAAAACCTTGGGGCGATCCTTCCTCAAGCAGCGTGATCAGCAATTATTCAACGCTGCAAAGCTATTTTAATAATAAGGTCAAACCGGCTACTATTTGGGATCCTACAAAATATTTTAATATATGGACAGGTAACTTCATTTCGAATAGCGGAGGTTATCTTGGGTTCGCAACTTTTCCGCCGTCTTCAACTCTGATAGGAGTGCCCAATACTGATGTCGGAACTTCTACAACCGATGGTGTTGTGATGGGTACTGGTGTCTTTGGCAATAAGGCGAAATACCCGAATGGATTCTATTATAACGATAACGGATACATCTATGGCATCACCTCTCTCCACGAAGTGGGGCATTATCTCGGTTTAAGACATATCAGCGGGGACGCGGCTTGCTCCGATGATTACTGCGGCGATACTCCTGCACAAAAAGGGGGAAATGCAGGAGCTCAGAACGGCTTAAACTGGAGATGCCCTTCCTATCCTTTTCAGGTAAATGGATGCGGATCAGGGAAAAGTCCGAACGGTGAAATGTTCCAGAATTTCATGGATTACTCCGATGACGGTTGCCGATCCCTATTTACAGCCAACCAGGAAACAAGAATGATGACCGCTTTAACCAATAGCCCATATCGTAAATTTTTAGGTGCTCATGGTTTATGCGGCTCCACTATTGGAGTACCCGAAGAAAATGAACTACACATACAGATCTTTCCAAACCCGTCTGACAATTATTTTGAATTGACACTGAAAGAGAAAAGTAAAGAAGAACTAATTATTACTATGTACAATTTCCAGGGACAGGTTATCAAAGAACAACCGGTGATGTCAGGCACGGAAAAAATTGTTGTGGACATTCAATCGTTATCAAAAGGAATTTACCTGGTTAGGATAAATAACAAAAAAGGAATGACGATAGTATCTAAAGTGGTTAGACAATAACAATGCACCAGACGCCTTTTACAAACCTACAATAACCAATACTCAAAATGGATATACTATTTCGGTTCATAAAAACAAAAAACATAATTATAAAGTTACAGCAAGCGATTCTGTCCATAGGTAATTCTGAGGAAGGAAAATACGAAATGAAAAACTTACTTTTTATATATTCGGGAAATAGGAAGGTTCAAAATAATAAGTTGGTTTTACGAAAAAGTTGTAAAACATCTTTTCTGTAACCTCTCAGGGCTCAATAGTTCACCAGTAATCAAATACTCCCTTTATCATGGCCTTACCCCACGGCTCTTTACCGTAGTCTTTTTGCAATTGTAATTTCAATTCGTCAGGTGTATACAATTTCTTTACTTTCTTATTCAGCAGGAGTGTTGAGGGATTGTTTCTTACGATCTCAATTTTTTTTGCAAAATATACTACCCCTCCGTCCTCGGTTGCTACTCCGAGTATTACACCCGGTAATCCATAAAAGCTTTCAGGACCCGCCGACATATTTATTGCATCGGTATACCAGGCATATATTCTTGTGCTATCGTTTACTTCCCAGATTGCTTTACGGCAATCGTGTCCGCCTATAGTGCGCTTACTATCGGTTATTTTCCATTTACGTGTATAAAGTGTGTCCGTCAAAAATACCTTTTCCCCCCAAATAGATTTCACAGTAATCCGTGTATTTGATCTGAAATTCTGGTACACACTATTCTTTTGTGTGGTCCATGAATATTCTTCTTTCAATTCGCTTTCCTGTGGCCTGAAATAGGAAAGACTGTCGTTAAAACTTAATTCGAAATAATCTGTTTTAATTCTATGGGCTTCCCCAATCCATCTTCGCATGTCCTCATCTTTGTATTTTTTGTACAAATTAGTTTTGCGTTCGTACGTGATCTTTCCTTCCGATATTTGCGCATTGGAAAATAACGGCATATACATTATAAGATATAGAATTACCAACAGATTACTCTTCATTCTCCGGGGTTTTATTGCTGTTAAATTTAAAAACTGCTTTCAATAAAATGTATCTGCCAACAATATTGGATTGGGAATAAGTAATCACATTATCAGCAATTATCTGTTCGGCGTTAACATTCTGATTTAGCAGGTCATAAGCTTCGAGGGAGAGGACCAATGTTTCTTTCTTTAAACATTTTCTATTTAGGGATGCACCCCAGATATAGTATGCTATGTTATCTCCTTTTGTTTGCTGAGTCTTGTAGGTATATGCAATATCAGAAGCAAGAGTCCACTTTTTGGTTATTTCGTAAGAAATAGATGCGCTGTAATAGGAATTGGTAAATGTTCTATTCACGTAGCTGCTAATGGTAGTTCTCGAAAATGTACCGCCATAATTCCCGTTCAGGTTTACTTCTAAGGCACCGGAATCTGCATGTATTGTTGCATAAAGCCCGCCATTAAATGACAAGCTCCTGGTATTATTGATTTTTCCATTGACAATGCTGGAGGATTTATTGTAGCCTGAATTAATCTCGGGGCCAATTTCTATTTTTTTAGAAAACAGGGAGAATGAATAATTTAAATTGATATTTCCATTGTAATTACCATTTACGTTTACGGGTTGGGTTATACTTTTCCCGGAACTATCATAGTATACGGAATTACTTATGCCATTTCTGGTATCCGTAAATCTCAAAGAAGACCACATGGAATTTCCGCTTACGGGCCTAAAAAAATTATATCCCAAATTAAAAACATGGTTATAAGTAGGCAGCAGATCAGGATTCCCGATCCGAATAAAATTAGGATCGGAATTATCGATTACAGGCTGTAACTGGTTTAAGTCCGGTTGCCTTGAAGTGGTTGAATATCCGATATTAAAGCGGGCATTGTCGGATAAATTATAGCGAAGTCTCGCATAAGGCAATATGGAATTAACTGTTTGAGAAAATTTTTGACTGGTCTCCCGGTTGAGACTTTCAGAAGTTATTTGCCTTACCCGTGTTCCAATAGAAAATGTTTTCCTTTTTACTTCATATGTGAACTTTAATCCAACTCTGGCATTTTGCCTTGTATTTTCAAAGCTATTTGTAAGAGAGTCATTTAATAAGCTGTAGCTTCCATTAAAAAAATCCCTGGTTTTCTTATCCTGCAGGCCTTTTCTTTCCGAATAATCGCATGCCAGTTCTGTTTTTATTTTCATAGTAAAAGGCTCTGTATAAGTAACAGCAGCCATATGTTCCATATTGCTTGTTTCGGAAATCTTCTCCTGATTAATTTCATTTACCCATTGCCCGGAAGTATAACTGTTAGCCGAATTTAAGATCCCATTCGAGCTACCATTGCTCATGTTATAGCGATAGTTAATAGTAAGCTTCCTGGATTTTTTCTTAAAATCATGCGTCAGCAAAAGGTTATTCCTGATATCGTATTTCTTCATATCCCCACTATTATCAATTCCCGTTTCACGCTTCCATTCACTCTCACTGCTTATGAACCGGGTGTTTTCATGATACTTCCTGTTCCCCGTATCGTATTTAAAATTCGATGTTAAGGTGAGCATCGTCAGGGAATCTATTTTTTGATCCACGAGAACATTTACTGCGTTGGCTGCCGAATATTTTTTTTCATCTGATATTCTGCTGGTTTGATAGGAGGTATCGCTGAGTAAATACCGGGAGGACAATTCTTCCTTAGTGCGTAGAGTTAAGTTAGTATTGCTATAATTGAATGAAAATTTTGTCTTTCTAAAAATTCGATCCGTAAAATATAAACCATTCCTGAAAGTGCTGGGAATTCCTTTGGCTCCGGAGTTCATTGAAACCCAATAATCACTTTCTTCCGAATATTGAAAACCCCTTTCATCGTCCAAACCATACTGGTCAATGTCTTCCCAGTTTAGTCGGGAATTCATTGTATTGCTTCCTAAGTTAAAAATTGAAATCTTCTGTTTTCCCTTAAACCGGCTAAACAAGAGTTGTTCTTCATAAAATTTGCTGAAATCTCCTGCACCCGATACTTTTCCAAAATATCCCTTTTTAGAATCTTCTTTTAATTTAAGATTCATTATTTTTTCCATTTCTTTAGCTCCTTCTGTTGAACTCTCATTCTTTTTATCGTATACCTGAACTGATTCAACACTGTTCGCAGCAAGGTTTTTTGTAGCCAGGGTTGGGTCACTCCCGAAAAACTCATCTCCATCCACCAATACTTTATCCACCTGCTCACCCTGAGCAAATATTTTTCCATTCTTATCCACTCGTATTCCAGGTAATTTTTTCAGTAAATCTTCCACAATCGCGTTGGGTTTAACCTTAAATGAGTCAGCCACATAGATCAATGTATCATGTTTAAAATAAACAGGACTTGTAAAACCGAAAATGGTTACTTCAGGTATCTGTAACGATTTGATAGGAAGGGAAATATTTTTAAAATCTACCACTGAGTCTTTTTTATTACATAGAATGATAATGGTTTTATCTCCAAAATCAGGATGCGAAAAAACAACCTGGTATGTATCAACCGGTAGTTTTTCCAGTATGAAAAATCCATTTGAATCCGAACGGGAGAATTTTACCAAAACCGAATCTGACAATCGCACTGCCATTGCAACCGCATTACGTACATTTTTTGCTGAAGATTCTTCCTGAATATACCCCTTCATGGAAATAGTTTGCCCTATCCCATTACATATACCGATAAAAAGGGAAACAAGAATAAGTATTGAGTTATTGAAGTCTCGCGGTAATGCCAAAACCCTTAGTTGGATTTGCAAACTCATATATCAAAAAAGCATGCTAATTAATGATTGTACAGTCTCTTCTAATAATCCTGCTAAGTCGGCTGAACACCGAAGAAACAGATATTATTTCAATTACGAAGGCGAATTACTAAATTTTTTAAGTACTGGTAAAAAAAGGTTGCCCTTCAGGAGCAGCCTTTTCTAGAAAACAAAACTTATTTCATCACTAGAAATTTTTCTCTTTTTCTAATTTGTCCAGCTATAAGCAGTGTATGGATATGCACCCTGTTCCAATACGCTCTGATTTACTTCCAGCAAATTTTTTCCATAAGACAAATTGGAGGAAATAATCCTTTATCCGCTTAAATTCATAATCTCAAGACCACTCTTTGCTACCTTCCGGAACTTCGTAGTTGAAAAAGAAATTTCGTGCTGGATGTAGAGGCGAAAGTACACTTAGTGTTTTCTGTTTATGTCTTCTCAAAAATGGTATTTAACTTTTCCGTAAGGGGGCCCGCTGATGATCATGCAATATTACACTAAACATTACTATTTGAACCACCATTAAATAAGTTCTCATCACGCTGTTTAAAATACCCTTATACATCTTGATATGTAATCGGGGAAAATATTGCATGTAAGATTTATTGCGATTATGTCAAAAAAAATGGCTCTTTGGAGTTATTATAAACCACAAAAGAATTATAACTTTACTAAACCATTTATATATGAAGTACTTGGAGAAAGAATCTTCGATTAGCGTTTTAAAATTGTCTTGGAATAAATTGATTATAAAATATAAGGTTATTTCCTGTTATATTAAAATTTATTAATTTAGCATCTATATTTAGCGGGTATATTAAATACCTGATTGTTCGCGCCAGTGAACCGGATCAGGTAAAAAAATGCAAATCTTTTCGCCAGGAAAGTTTTGCTGAGTGTAGGATACAAAAGTACTTTCCCCGGGTACGTTTGTCGGTTGGTATGCCTGTTACGCTTAAATATTAACGTAACACGAATGTTAAATTGTAAAACAACACGTGCATAAAATTTATGCACTAAATACAAACCGCTAATGAAAAAAGACACAGGCAACAAAATCAGAAAGATCAGGGAACTGAAAAGTGTTTCTCAACATCATGTTGCAAAACACCTCGGTATCAGCCAGGCTGCTTACTCCTGCATTGAGAGCGGAAAAACAAAAATCAACGATGAGAAGTTGTTGAAAATCTCAAATGCACTTGATGTTTCCAAGGACCTTATTATCAATTTTGATGTGGAGGTTGCCTTGAATGCTTGTTTAAAAGTTCAGCCACCTGTGATGTCTTAAAACAAAACAGCGTAACCGCTGTACCACTTCCCCTTTTCCGGGCAGCGGCTTTTATTGGCATCCAATTGCTCTTTGGAAAAGAGGCTCTTAGTAAAACGTATACTCGTATTTAATAATTTTAATACTCGCTTTCTGGATCTGCCGATCAGCCTGCGAAGTTAAAAGCGATAGGCCTTTATCGTTTGGTAAAAGCGATGCGGGAGCTTCGTAGAGGTAAATTATTTCGTTAGTCTGAACCCCGTTCCTGAATTTTTTTTCTGCTTTTACATTCCCGTTGCTGTCGTATTCATAAAGTGTTTTATCCGCATTATAACCGCTCGAATTATCCTCGGATAGTATTTCCGTAAGCCTGCCAATGGCATCGTATTTATAAATGATCCCTGAACGGATATACCCCACGATGAACTGATAAGATTCATCGATTGGCTTTCCATTTGCAAAATTAAGTATCCCCTGCTTGTAGGGCTTCCCTTCATCGTTCAGGAATTTCTTTTTAATCTGCGTTTGTGTTAAATTTTCATATTCAAATTTTTCTTCTGAAAGAACCGTTTGGACTCCAAGTTTGAAAGGTTCACCAGGCTTTGCAATATTTGTTTCTTTGCAAACAGTTTTTCTGCTTACTAACCCATCGCCAAAATATTCGTAGTAAGTGGTATTATAAAAATCACCTATGCACACACGCTGCATAATCAAATACCCGGTGGAAGTGTAAAAAAATTCGGTGCCCAGTGTATCATACTGATACTGAAAATCAATTTTTTTATACGCCTTTTTTACCACTTTGCCCCGTTTATAAACTGCAGGAATTTCCATTTCTGTCTTTTCAAGTGAAGTTATTTCATTGAAATAATGCCTGGTAAGATTTCCCGCCGTATCAAATGCATATACTTGTGCAAGGCCTTTGTCGCGGATTATCTCTCCATCCGGTTTATCTACCACGCTGGCTGTGATCGTTTTTATTTTGTGTTGCCGGATAAATAGTCTGTTAAAACGCGGTTCGGAAACCGAAACAGCCGCCGGGGCAGGGTCAATGATCTGAGAAAAAAGCTCTATTCCGGATACGTTAAAAAAAGAAGGGAATAAAAATACAGCCAAGAGGCAATATCCTTTGACCCACCTTTCTGCTGCGTGCAACCAAAACCCGGAAGATTCAGAATACACATGGGCTAAGAAGAACGGATTTGTTCCAGTGCCTCGCTTGTATTTTCTGCAGGTAATTTGCATACTTTATTTTCACATACGTAAATATAGGTTTTTCCTTCCACTAATCTATTTTCAAGCAAGGGAAGTGAAGAATGTGAAACCGATCCAGCAAAAATCGCGTTAGGAATGTAATGTCCGGAGAGTGCTTTCCTCTTTTCATCAACATTCTTACCAACAACCGCAATCTCGTAAAAAGGATTTAAAAAGAATTGCATCAGCATTGCCCAATTAGAATATGCCGATCCGTACTTCGGGATTTCATTTTGTACCTGTTTGAGCATCTTTTCGCTTAAGCTTAAATATTCCCTGCTATCAAAATACTTTCCCAGGTAAAAAAGTGAAAGCGCCATGGTGGAATTGGAGGAGGGCATTACATTGTCCTGAATTTCCATTTTTCGGGCAATAAGCAATGGATCCTGATCGGAAGTAAAGTAAAACATACCGGAAGACGAATCATGAAAATGTCCAATCGTATAATCTACCAGTGCTTTTGCTTTATTCAACCACATTTCGTTAAATGTAACCTGATAAAGGGAAATGAATGCCTGGATAGCCAAGGAATAATCTTCGAGGAATCCATTTACAGACTTCTCCTCAGCAGTAACAACCGCGGATTGAGGGTTCGTCTTACCGGTGAGGACCATATGCCATAACCCTCCGTCTTTTCTTGAGAGGTTTGTAAGAATATAATCCGCAGCTCTCAACGCCTCATTCAGGAATTTTTCTTCTCCGAATACTCGATATGCATCGGTATATCCTTTTATCATCAGGGCATTCCAGGAGGTAAGGATTTTATTGTCCAGTCCGGGTTTAATTCTATTTTCACGGACTTCCAGAAGCTTTTTCTTAAAACTTGAAATTTTACTCTGAACTTCCGGAACAGATAATCCGAAACGTCTGGCAATCTCATCATCCGATTGTTTTCGAAGCAATATGTAATTTTCTTCTTCCCAATATCCAATTTCATTCACGTTAAAATAAGCTGCAAACAATTTCATCTCCTCTTCCAAAATCGCCTTTAATTCTTCTGCAGTCCATACATAGTATTTACCTTCTTTTCCTTCTGAATCTGCATCCAGTGCGGAATAAAATGCTCCTTCAGGCGAAGTCATTTCACGATGAATAAATTCCAGTGTTTCATACACGATATTTCTATAAAGAGGGTTTTTGCTGCATTGATATGCTTCTGCATAAAGTGAAACCAATTGAGCATTGTCATACAGCATTTTTTCAAAATGAGGAACTTTCCAGTCACTGTCTGTTGAATAACGTGCAAAGCCCCCTCCAATGTGATCGTAAATGCCGCCGTATGCGATCTTTTCAAAAGTAAGATAGACATGCTTAAGTAAGTAGGAATTACTGGTAAAATAGCATTGCCGCAATAGGAACTGATAATTATTCGGCAAAGGAAATTTGGGGGCTTTCATCGGGCCTCCTTCTGTAACATCAAAACGTTTTGCCCAGTTTTCAATACATTCTTTCAGGATGTCCGGAGTAAACTGAGGCGGCTCTGAAAATGAGGGCAGCAATTCGTGTTGCTGTACCGCTGTTGTAAGTTCCTCGGCGTACTGAAAAACTTTTTCCTTGTCGGTTTTATAAAAATTTGCAAGGGTGTGAAGCACCTTTACCCAATTTTCTTTGGGAAAATAAGTCCCTCCGTATATAGGTCGTCCGTCGGGCAATGTAAAACAGTTCAGGGGCCAGCCACCACTTCCGGTCATGAGCTGGACGGCGGTCATATATATCTGATCAATATCCGGCCTTTGTTCCCGGTCAACCTTTATGCACACAAAATGGTCGTTCATTACTTGGGCAACACGCGCATCTTCAAATGACTCATGCTCCATTACATGACACCAGTGACAAGCGGAATACCCCACACTTATAAGTACCAGCTTGTCTTCTTTTTTTGCTTTTTCCCATACTTCCTCATTCCATGCATACCAGTCCACAGGATTGTGTGCATGCTGAAGCAGGTACGGACTTGATTCAGAAATAAGACGGTTAGGCATAAAATACTAAACAGATCGCTTATATTTCCTAAGAAGAAAGCGACATTATTTGGAAAGGTTGATAGTCTTTTTAAATTCAACAGGGAATCTTTTCTTGTAGTACCATTTACCCACTCTAACATCTCCTTTTAGCGTTACAGTAGCACTTTTTGAAGCTACCATGGAAATTACATTAGCGATATCCGCCATACCTAGTTTTGAAAAATCAGATTTAACATGAAATTCAGGAACCCCGTTTGAATTTGCCTTTATTCTCACTCTTTTATCGAGCTTTATTTTGCCCATATCAATTCCGCCTACCGTTGCATCGAAAGTGGACGGAAATACGGTAACTCCCATATTATTCGGGTTTACTATTTTCATTCCAAAAGTAAAATCCGTTCCGGCAGTCGAAAGCGTTTTGACCGTTGGATTCTCCACTCCGCCGATTGTTACGGGTTTAATTTCTGCACAGGAAAAAAAGCACAGGGATAAAAGGCATATTACAACAGGCAAAAAATATTTTCTCATATATATTGTTTAGTGGTCAAAAGTAGATAAAATAGAAACGAACAAAAGAAAAGATTATTGTTTAACCGTAATTGCGGAGGTAGTGATCGTATTACTGGTATTACCGGCTCTGTCTTTTATATAGAGAGAATAAGTAACAGATTGAGAGGAAGATCCATCAGTAATAGCAGTGTTTTTTATTACCGCATTCAGATTTCCTTTTATATGAATCGACGAGCCATCCGGTGCAAGCTGGGAAATGCGGTAATTATAGGTTACATTGTTACGGGAATCTGTAATAAATAAATTAGTAGAATTTGGGTCATTCTGACCAAGATCTCCATCCAAATCATCGTATGAAAATGTAATAGTGATCGGATCCAGATACTCCGTTGCCGAAGAAGGGGAAATGCTGACAAATGTTATTTGAGGAGTAATAGTAGATGTTGTTTTATCTTTTTTACAGGCTGGAAAAGAGAAACAGAAAACATAAAGCAATAGACTTAAACAATATCCGATTTTTGATTTTATATTTAAAAAATGAGAATAAATCACGGCTTAACAAAAAATGACCAATAGGTTTTATATTGAAAAACAAGATTATTTGTTGGAAACTGTGTATTGACAGGATGATCCCCATCATTTACAAAATAGCGCATAAACAAAGTATCTGAATTTGGAAGTGTGCCTGTGTTGATTGTAGCCAAATGAAACTGCGTGCTTGCGTTTACGTAAATGTAAGTTGCGGGGTAACTTAATGCTGAAGAAAAGTCATCTGCCTTGGTTGAAATCTTTACGGTGTTCACCTGCATGGCCGAAACAGCTGTGCTATCATCACTCACAAAAAAAAGAAGGTTAAGCGTTTTATTATTGGGCATGTAAAACGGATTATAGAAAACGTTGTTCATCCGGTTTGTATCCGCACCGTAATTCAGCTTGTAAGTAGGATCTGTTGCATAGTAATAAAGAATTTTTGGCTCCGTATTTGGATAAGAAGGTACATTCCCAAACATGTCTTTTGCTCCATGGCTGATCCAGTATACAATATTATTAATCAAAGCCTGCTCAAGAGGAACTCCAATGATGTCCTGGGGCATCCGGTCGCATCCGCTTGTACTCGCATAATTGCACCTGGTCAAACGGGCATACAACGCAGAGCGGGAGGTATCGTAAGGGACTACACGGAATGTATATTTTGCATCCAGGGAATTCTTTTTGACCTTGTGATACACCAGGGTTGCGTAAGAAGATTCCACTGTTCTGAAATCCGGTTCAAAATTCCCGTCATGGCAGCCGGATTTTGCACACCGGGTCTTCAGGATGTTTGCATGGATTCCCACAATGGAATTCGGATCAGGAGGAATAGGAGTTGTATTGTTTCCATGAATGATATCATCGTAAGGGTTATGAGGCACAGGATCTTTTTTACAACTGTTAACAAAGATCAAAACCATAACGGTCAGAACCGAAAAGAAGATAATATGTCTTTTATTGGTTCTCATTGAAAAAATTCAGATAAATGCCTGTGCAAGCGGCGATCCCATTCTTCCCCGGTAGTAAGAAGGTATGTCATTATAAAACCCAAGTACATCGGCAATGGTAGGAACCACATCAATACTTTCTCCGGAGATACTTGTCACGACCTGATTTTGTTTCACAACGCCTGCAGGCCCCAGAACCAGGCAGAAAATCTCGCGCGACATGGCATCTCCGGTATGATCAAGCGCATACCTTCCATACGTATCCATCACTGTGTTGGGGGTGGCGTTTCTGCCGTGTTCGGGCACAGCAATGAGCACAGTATCATTTACCAGCCCCGGCGTATTCTGGATCGTATTCCAAAGATGTGCGAGCGCATAATCGGCTTTGCGTATGTTGTTACAATATTGAGTAAAGTTGGCATGACAGACATCAATGCCCTGCATATTTACAACGAGTAATTCAGGTTTAAACTGCTGAAGAACTTTTTCTGCAACAAAAAGATTGAACATATCGTTATTCATGACAGAGGCGCCTACTCCCCAGGGATCGTTGTACAGGCCATTCGCTGCATCACTGAATGAGCTGCTAATATAGGTTTCAAGCAATGCCATGTCCGTTTCGTTATTCACCACCCCGGCATCACCACCTTTGTAAGAATGACCAAAATTTTTATCCAGGATTGTCCGAATTCCTTTTACTGCTGTTTTTTGAGCTGCTGTAAATGTTTTGGGATTTCCAAGTTCATTGTACCCGCTCTGGCTTATCAATGTAGCCGGTTGGATGTAATTTGCTCCGTAAAGCGCTCCATAGTTACTATCTGAACTGAAGTTGAGAGCAGGATAAGGCCCTAATGAATCTGATATCCACCAGGCGTTTAAAGCCGACTTAGACGGAGTTGTATGCTTTCTGTAATATTCGAAAATAGTGGGAGAAGTAGGAGGTAGATTGATGTTAAGATCATTTGCATTGTATACACCTGTCATTGCGGTGTGATGTCCGCTTACATGTCCCGTTGGTCCATTATTGTACCTGAATTGCTTAAAAAGCGTTCCATAATTCTGAAGAGGGAGTCCGCTTGGTGCGGGAAGCGGAGACATTCCACCAATTATATCGGCCGAAATGGGCTGTGAACCACTGAGTGTATACCGCATCAAATTGCCGTCTGCCTGCTGAATCGATTCCATTTGCCGTACGCCTCCGGCAAAAAGGCAGAAAACCACGTGATTTGCTTTGCGGACTCCCGTAGCTGCAAACAACCTTCCAGAAGGCAGAATAGTGGGTGCCAGAAAAGCTCCAGCCGTTGCAAAAGCAGTCTTTTTGATAAAATCCCTGCGGCTTACTTTATTGGTTTCTTTTGTCATGATTCAGTAATAACGATACTCATCCGAGGTCATAAAAGAATAATAGACCAGTTCGGGCGTTATGTTTGAATTAGTATTAATGTAATTTACCACCTGCCATTTTTCAAATTCATTCGGGTCCCGGTTATAAAATTTCCGGTATGTCGCCTGCACAAATGCGGGCACATCTGCAGCCATTGCTGCTTGCGAAGGAATTATCACTCCGGGCTTATTCAGGAAATTGCGTATGATAAGATCTTCAATAAATTTTTTATCTCCAAAAGCAAGGTAACAAAGAGAAAGGTCTGTAAGATCCCCGGCCCCAATCGAAGTGCCAAACAGATCGGAATAGGCAATGGAGATAAATTCAAGGGTGCTTTTTACATTGGGCTTATTAACCCCGGGTTGGCTTACCGTTGTATCGTTTACGCCATATATATAATCAATATCCTTCTTGCAGGATATCATTCCGGCAATAAAAAACAATAAAAGAACCGGTTTAAAATTTTTCACCATTTTCATTCACTAATCATTTATCCATTTTATCATTGCACGCCTGCATATTCGTTCGTGGACAATATGGCTTTTTGAAGCGCCTTGTAGTCCAGTGATTTTTTATAAATGCCCGCCTTGTCAGACATCTCGACAGAAGTAGGTTCACGGAATAAATACCTCAGGTACAGGTCCCGTACCTGACCCTCAAAATAATTATTGCATCCGAAAAAAATAGTAAGAAAATCATCTTTTGTATGACCTGCCTGAAAAAACACAACTCCCTCGAATCCGTCTACTATTTGTTTGCTTTGGGCTAATTCTTCATCCGTAGGATAGCGATACAGGAAATGCTGGAACGCAGATACCACAAAATTTTCTGTGCCCATATTTATCTGATCGTAGAAATAATTATTAATACATCGTTTATGAAGCCCGATGATGGAAAGTGTTCCCTTGTTTAAATCTGCAACCGATTTTTTAAGATCCTCTAATTTTGTTTTTTCGATCTTAATCACCGGCCATTGGGAAGTATATTGCGGATCGGTGAGCAATAGCTCGAAAATATAAATAAACGTTGTTACCTGCGCCGTATCCAGGTTATTCAACAAAGTAGCAATTGAAATATCGTATAAGCGCTGATTATAACCCGGTTTGGTAAAAATATTATCTAATAACTGATTTCTATCTGTTACAGAAAGATTGTGTTGATTCAGAACAACCATTCCATCTGAAAGTTCTGCAGCAGTAGGTTTACGGCCCAAAACACTGATATAGGATTTATTGACGTAATTCTCCTTAACTACATTGGAAATAGTGCCGTCCGGGGGAGGAGTGTTTCCGTCAATAATTACTTTCTTATCCTTTTTACAGGAAGAAACTAAAACAAATAAGAAAAGTGCAAAACCAACGAGTCGTGTCATTGGAAAGTAACTTTAGCTACGCTAAAATAGAAAAAACATCTGTAATGAGCACTGGACGGAAAAAACCTGCGAAAAGTTACAGCTACTTGCTCATTTCGGCATAATGTTTGAAAAAAAGCGGTATTGTTTCAATTCCCTTGAAGTAATTGAACAATCCATAATGCTCATTCGGCGAGTGGATGCTGTCAGAATCCAGCCCAAATCCCATAAGTACCGATTTCACTTTAAGTTCTTTGGCAAACAATGCAACGATGGGAATACTTCCTCCGGTTCGAACGGGAATAGGCTTTTTCCCGAAGGTATCCTGCATCGCCCGGCTTGCAGCCTGATAGGCGACTGAATCTGTGGGCGTAACCACAGGTTCTCCCCCATGATGATAGGTTACCTTGACTTTAACAGATTTTGGAGCAATCTTTCTGAAATGCCTGTCGAACAGCTTTGAAATTTTCTCCGATGATTGATTAGGAACCAGGCGCATGGAGATTTTTGCAAAAGCTTTTGAAGGAAGAACAGTTTTAGCGCCCTCTCCGATATATCCTCCCCACATTCCATTCACCTCTAAAGTAGGACGGATAGAGGTTTGTTCATTTGGCGTATATCCTTTTTCACCACGGGTATCCGCAATTCCAAGATCCTTCATGAACGCTTTTTTGCTGAATGGCGCTTTTGCCATTTCCGCTCTCTCCTTTTTGCTTACAATCTGAACGTCTTTATAAAAACCAGGGATGGTAATTTTTCCGTTCTTGTCTTTCATCGATGCAATCATTTCTGAAAGAACAGCCAGCGGATTAGCCACCGCTCCCCCGTAAACACCCGAGTGAAGATCGCGGTTAGGGCCCGTTACCTCCACCTCCATGTAGCTAAGCCCACGCAAACCAACTGTAATACTCGGTACTTTATTATCTATGATGCTTGTATCGGAAATCAAAACCACGTCGGATTTCAGTTTTTCTTTGTTTGCTTTCACAAATATTCCGAGGTTGTTTGACCCAACCTCTTCTTCTCCCTCAATCATAAACTTAACATTACAAGGGAGTGTGTTTGTTTTCATCATTGATTCAAATGCCTTCACATGCATATACATTTGTCCCTTATCATCACAAGCACCTCTTGCATAAATCTTATCATCTTTAATCACCGGCTCAAAAGGGGGAGAAGTCCAGAGGTCCAGCGGATCAGGGGGCTGTACATCATAATGCCCGTATACCAGCACAGTAGGCAGATCACCATTAATTATCTTTTCACCGTACACAATGGGATATCCTGCCGTGATACATACTTCGGTATTGTCGGCACCTGCCTCAGCAAGCCTGTCCCGGACCGCATCCGCTGTCTTAAGAACATCATTTTTATACTTAGGGTCTGCACTTACAGATGGGATACGGAGCAGATCCAACAGCTCATTCAAGAAACGGTCTTTATTGCCAGCAATGTAACTAGTAATCTCTGATGACATAAGGTGATTTTTAAAGTGAACAAACGTAATAAAAAAACAGGAAGGTAAGTTAAGATTATTGATTCGGGAAATTACCTGCCTAACTCCCAGCTTCTTACTTGTTCGTACATTCGCATACCATTATGAAAAAAGGCGTTTTACTTGTCAACCTGGGATCACCGGATTCACCTGCTGTGAAGGATGTCCGGAAATACCTGACTCAATTCCTGAACGATCCCCTGGTAATTGATATCGGTCCGGTTGCAAGATTTCTACTTGTCAATTTAATTATTGTTCCGTTCCGGGCCTCAAAATCGGCAAAGTTATATGAACAGATATGGACCAAAGACGGTTCTCCGCTTATCACTCATAGCCTGAAGCAAAAAGACCTATTGCAAAAGTCGCTCGGAGATGAGTATGTTGTTGAAGCCGGGATGCGCTACCAGAATCCGAGTATTGAGTATGCATTTAAAAAACTGGTTAATCAAAACGTTGAAAGCATTGTTGCCATTCCTCTTTATCCGCATTGGGCCTCTTCGTCTACCGGATCAAGCATTGCTGAAATAAAAAGAGTTGCAAAAAAGAATGCATTTACCAATCTGAAGATTATTGAAAAATTTTACGACAATGGGGATTACCTGAACGCGCTGGTGGACGTTGCAAAAAAATATTTCGTCCCTTCTTTATCCGGCACAAACGGAGAGCCGGCGAATGCTTATGATTTTTACGTGTTCAGTTATCATGGATTACCTGAAAGGCAAATCACAAAAATTTATCCGGATCACTGTAAAATAAATGATACGTGCTGTGCGGCCATTTCGGAAAAAAATAAACACTGCTATCGGGCTGCCTGCTACTATACTACAAGGGAAATTGTTAAACGATTATCCATCCCGGAAGGAAAATATATTTCTTCCTTTCAGTCACGGTTAGATGATAAGTGGCTGAAGCCTTACAGTGATAAAATCATAGAACAACTGGCGAAAGAAGGGAAGAAAAAAGTTCTTGTCTTTTCTCCTGCTTTTGTATCCGACTGCCTGGAGACAATTTACGAGATAGGAACCGAATACGAGCACATATTTAAACAGCACGGAGGTGAAAAACTGCAATTAGTAGAAAGCCTGAATGAAAATCCAACATGGATTGAGGCACTGAAGAAAATGATTGTTTGAAAAGTCATTGAATATGGGCCGATCGAACACAAACTTTCCTGGTCGTCACCTTCCCGCTGCTATACGCTTTTACCACATACATGGCTGATGCCATAGCGTTAGTAAATTTCAGTTTGTTATGCCCCTCAAAAACAATTTTTTCCTCGTTCATTAGTTTTTGTCCGATCGCATTGTAAATTTCAAAGGTATATTTCGAGTCCTTTGCAGCCTGTATGCTAACCTCGATTCCTCCTTCCCCTCCGGCAATGATTATATTATCGTTTGAACACCCGTCAATAATCATAAGTTCAGAAAATACCGAACCTCCATTAAAATCAGTTTCCCGTAGACGGTAATAAGAAATCCCTGAAGCGGGCTCTGTGTCAACATACGAATAGTATTTCAGGCTATTGCTGTTTCCGGATGCAGGGACAGTTGCAACAGCTGTAAAATTGGTACCCTCCAAAGAACGCTCTACGCTGAAAAAGTCTGCATTCTCCTCTGATGCTGTACTCCATTTGATTGTCGCAGCTCCATTATTACAGGTAGCTGACTGATCCAGCCAGATTACAGGAAGAGGTTTCGCATTATCGTGCAATGTCCACCATCGGCTGGTTGCTATATCGTTTGCACCTGAGACCACTGCTGCGCCGGAAAGCGTAACGATATCCGAAGCGGGTGTAGAAGTTCCTTTAACAAATGTATTTCCGGGTCCTTGCCAGCCGGGAGTGCTGGCAGAAGAATTCCACCGTTGTGCCTGGATGGTATTTTCGTTAATCCCTGTATTTGCACAGGTAATGCCGGTTACTTCGGCCTGGATATATGAAAATATCAGGCTGCTTAGATCAGGCTTGCTTGCTCCGTAACTGGTACCGTCAATTTCCCAGAAACGATCAACCCCGTAACTGGATGCATCACCGGGAATACTGGGACTGGAATAGTTTGTTGGAGGATTAGAGCCGGTTGTAGGAAGATTGCCGGTGTTTGAGCAATTGCTTGTCCGGTATGTAGAAAATACAAATGCTCCTCCCGCAGTACCTGCGGCTCCAATGGTAAGCGTAAGTGGAATATAATCCGTGGTACTGCGTCCAAAGGGAACCACGTAAGTGGTAGTTGCTGCTTTGTTGCCGATGTACCACTTTATGCGGTTATTGGTTGTTCCATTTCCTTCGGAAATAATCCATGCATTGGCTGCCCTTGTTATTGTATTCGGATCTGCTGCTGCCGTACCATCTCCAACAACAAGATAAGCACCGTTAGCAATATTCATATATACTGCAGTTCCATTACCCAGCACCAGGCGGGCCTGGGCAAAACAAATGGTTGCATCAGGAATTATGAATAACGAAAACAATACTGCATATAAAAAAGGGGGGAAATGTGGTTTCACGTGCAAAACTTTAAAATGTTATGTTTTTACACTTTAATACGATCGGGGTGATCCTTTAGTCAGAAATATTCGACGAAAGGTTGATTTATTAGGACAAAAAAATACTAACCGCTGATTTAATTGTTAAAAGTGACCTGCCCCGCATTAACCATTGAGGTAAACTTTTATTTAACAATGTTTCTAGGTACAGTATTTACAGAAATAGTTTGACCCAGCTCTGCCAGGATTCTTTCCAGCTTTTCGATTTTTTTTTGCTGGATTTCAATCATTCTTTGCTGTTCCTGCATTGCTTTTACCATGTAAACCTGCAAGTTACTTAAGTTAAGATCAAAACACTCTTTTCCATTTACTTCCGTTTTACCAACCATTTCGGGGAAGACCCTTCTTACCTCTTGCGCAATAAAGCCCTTATGCAAGCGGGAAAGCGCGGCAGTATCGCTGTATAAATTTAAATATTCTTCATTGTAATTAAATTGTACCGGCCGAAGCTTCATTATTTTTTCAAGACAGTTTCCAATGGTTCTTATATTTTTCTTCAAACGTGCATCGCTATAGTTTGTAAAAGCCGTATATCCGTTTGCCGCTGGTTGACCGTTAACCTGCAGCTTATACGTAGGAGATACCCCAATCCCCACATCTCCATCCGGGACCATTTTAATGTATCCTGTTTGTACTCCTCCATTCCAGGTATTAAAACTGAGGACTCCTGAATTATCTGCCCCGGAACGAACACATTGAATATCCGCAACCGTATTAGCTACCCCTCCATTGTCCTCAATCTCAAATATTATTGCGGGTCCAAATCCATCTGCCATAGCACCCGTAGTAGTAGCCCTGAGCTGTAACGTAGTCTGAACAGAATTCGTAAGCGCATTATTCCTTTCAATTAAAGCAACACCGAGCGTCTGATCTCCTTTAACATGCAGAAATTTTTCCGGACTGGCAGTTCCTATACCCAAATTACCACTCAGGAACGCACCTGCATAATTATTAGTTGCTCCTGTTTGTGCATTTACCGTTAATCCATATGAATTTGTGGGTGCATTTCCGGTGCCATCTGTTGTTGAAGTAGCTTGTACTAATAATGCATGGGTATTTGTCAATGTTGCATTGGTATTCGATATGGGTCCACCTTCCACTGCAATAGTTGCTGCATTTGTAATAGTACTGGCTCCAACAAAGGAGTACGCAGGCTGTGTAATTACTATTTCCCGCTGCGTGGCAAGCGCTCCGGTTGCCCATTGCCTGCCGGCAGTAGTAAGAGTTAAAGACGGTATTTCGGTTGACAGGGTTTGATTTGTATTGACTGCACCAGTGTATACGATTCCTTTTAGTGCCCCTGTGGCTGTTGCAGTCTGTGTAACATGTAGCAGCCCCGTTGGAGTTGAAGTGCCAATTCCTACGCTCCCTCCATTGGCAGGTACAATAATGGCGTAGTTACTAGTTCCTCCCGATGCATTAAAATACCCCCCGATGTTGATAGTAGCCGCACCTGTTTTTGTGGAATACAATCCATATCCAGTACCCGCAGTTGCACCCGAATGTATCGCATAAATAGCTACCATGTTGGCAGCAGTGCTCGTTTGTGTTACTTCAAACATATTGGTAGAAGCGGCCGCTGCACCGGTTGTATTTATAGCAATATTCTGCGCTCTTACGGTTAAGATACTTACAGTTACCAAAACGAATAAAACTGAAAAGTAATTTTTCTTCATGATTTTTTAAATCTTTTAGAACTTGTTGTTTACGGGCAAAATATGCCTTAGGTTGCAGGATTCAGTTAATTAAACTTCTTATCTTATTATAAGCTATAAGTTATCTTAGATGTATTAAACAAAAATAAAACAGGGTTGCTCGCTTGTTTTGAAGTTTCTTATACTCGCGTAGTAAAGATAAATTATAAGTTATTAAAGTCCAATTGTTTTGTTTGCTAATTGTAGTACTATTTTGACAGCGTCCATCCAGCTATTTTCCATTTTACAAACAGATATCCTGGTATGGTAAATACCGGATCAAAGGAAGTATTCTGAATTATCGAATAAGAATAGCGGGTAGCACTTTCGTTATTGTATAAAAAAACCTAAAACACTTATGCTTGATCCCATTGCTATTTATTTTTTACAGCTATTGTATTTCCGGAATTGCTATATAATTTTTCAAGCTTTTCTATTCTGACTTTTAACTCCTGATTTTCGGTTTTAAAATCTTCAATTTGCTTTTGCTGTTCTTGTATGGCCCTAACCAAATACACCTGCAAATTTGACACATCCAGATCCAAATATTCATTCCCCGGGTCTTTATTTACCATTTCAGGAAATATCTTTTGTACTTCCTGGGCAATAAAGCCCTTGTGGACTTTGTCCAGGTTTTTCTCATCCGGATATAGTGCAAGGTAGTTTTCATTGTATTGAAAGCTTACCGGGCGCAGTTGCAAAATACGATCCAGGGAGCTGGTAATATTTTCGATATTTCGTTTTAAGCGTATATCGCTGTAATTGGTAAAGGCAGTATATCCGTTTGCCGCAGGTTGGCCATTGACCTGTAATTTATAAGTCGGTGATGTTACGCCAAGCCCTACATTCCCATCCGCTCTTTGAATGGTAAGCCAGTCACTGTCCACACTTGCGTTACGCCCGGTAAATTGTAGTTTATTGTTCGCTCCATCGTAGTTTACTTTGAAACCTGAAGTTGCATCTTCCGAAAAGAAAAGCACTCCTGTATTATCCTGGTTAGTGCCGGAAGAATGGGTAAAAGTAAGAGTGGGAGCAGAGCCGTTTATATGCATGATCGAAAGAGGAGTGGTAGTATTTATGCCCAGGTTTCCCGAAGACATAATAGCAATGTCATCCTGATACGCATTGCCGGCCACATCGCCCACTACACCAATCGTAAGCAAGCCATTCTCACTGGTGGATCCATTACCGCTGCCATCCTCTGCGTATTTTATGTAGGCGTAATCGGAAGGAGTATTAACGGTGCTTTTGAAAAGGATTCCGCTTTGTCCCCCGCTATCCCCGTGTTCCAGGATGAGGCTGCCCGCAGTATTCGAGATTGCTGTTCCAGTAGGTTCATATACATGCAGCCTGCCGTTTGGAGCAGAAGTGCCAATTCCTACCTTTCCACCCAACAAGGCAGCGGCGTAATTGTTGGTTGCTCCTGTTTGCGCGTTTACCGTTAGTCCGAACGAATTTGTAGCGGTAGACACAGCTCCGGCCTGTACTAGTATACCATGCGTATTTGTTATTGTTGCATTGGTGCTTTTTACCGGTGCCCCGGCTATTCCCAAGGTAGCAGCATCCGTAATAGTGCTTGCGCCAACAAATGAATATACAGGCTGTGTGATCAATACTTCCCGCTGGGTGGCAAGCGCTCCGGTGGCCCATTGCCTGCCTGCTGTGGTAAGCGTCAGGGAAGGTATCTCCGTAGAAAGTGTTTGATTGGTATTGACCGCTCCCGTATATACTATCCCTGTTAATGCTCCCGTTGCTGCTACCGTTTGAGCAATGTGCAGCTTTGCAGTCGGTGAGGTTATTCCAATCCCAACATTACCGTCGGGAAGAAGGCGCATAACGTCAGCATAGGAAGCAGCAGGATAGCCGGCAGCGGTAGCTTCCACCCGGAACGCCAGTCCATTATTCGCTCCTCCGGCATCTATATATCCGACTAAACCATCAGACCACATCCGCATGTGATCCCACACTGAGGCATTGACAACAGCGAAAACACCTCCTCCTCCAACGGTTAGTTTTTCTGCAGGGGTTGATGTACCGATGCCCACATTTCCTCCTGTACTTGGAACAATAATCCCATAATTATTTGTTGCACCGGATGCGCTGAAGTACCCACCTATATTGGTAGTTGAGGCCCCGGTCTTAAGTGCCTGCAATCCATAACCGGTTCCGGTAATTGCTCCGGAATGAATAGAATAAATTCCAACCGTATTCGCGGTAGTGCTTGTTTGAGTTACCTCAAACATATTCGTGGCTGCTGCTGCAGCACCGGTGGTATTTACTGCAATGTTTTGCGCGTTAACAATTACAGTTGCTGCCATGGCAAAAAAGAAAATAAAGAAACTACATTTTTTCATTGTTTCTGGAATTTTTCTGAACATTTTAATTGATATGTTTTTAAATTCATGCGTTAGTAGACACGTGATTCAAACCGAAATTCATTCCCGCTGGATTTTTGCTTTTGGGAATCCGTAACTGTGATGTCAATATTACTTTTTGGTAAGCTGTGCTCATACCATTTCCTGCTTTAAATTTACCCATTTTAGTTTAGATAATCTATATATTAATGATTCGTTTGGCGCAAACCGCTTCCATTCCGTTTGTTAGTTCACAAAACAGCACGTTTAAAAAATTAACCGTAATGAGGGTCTTTTCCTATATCCATTGCAAGCCGAAGATAACCTTACTTTTGTACATGCAAAAATTCATATCCTTCTAGATCACTGAATTTTAAGGCAAAGAATTGAATTCCTGATTATGCAAAAGCAATTTCTCGCATTTATAGAAAAAGAAAAACTATTTGAGAAGAAGGACAAAATTCTTCTTGCCGTGAGCGGGGGTGTGGATTCAATCGTAATGTGTGACCTGTTTCATAAAAACGGCTTTTCTTTTGGTATTGTACACTGCAACTTTAACCTCAGGGGTAAAGAATCCGATGAAGACAAAAATTTTGTTTCGGAGCTGGCTGAAAAGTACAGAGTCCCGTTTTGGTGGAAGTCGTTTGATACCATGCCTTACTCAAAAAAAAATAAGATCTCGATCCAAATGGCTGCGCGGGATCTGCGTTACGAATGGATGAAAAAAATCGCAAAGGATAAAGCATACGACTATTTAGCAACTGCACATCACCTGGATGATTCCATAGAAACCTTTTTTATCAATTTGCTTCGTGGAACAGGTATAGCAGGCTTGCATGGCGTTCCTGTAAAACAGGGTATTGTTGTCCGGCCCTTGCTTCTCGCTACCAAAAAAATGATCCGGGACTATGCTGAAACCGAAAAGCTTAACTGGCGTGAGGACAGCAGCAACCTGACCGATAAATATTTACGTAATAACATTCGTTATCACCTTATCCCTGCACTTAAAAAACTAAATACCGGATTTGAAAAAACCATTGTTAAAGAGCTCTCCTATTTTAAGGATGCTGCTGAAATACTGAGAAAATTTATTGAAGAAAAGAAAAGGGAAATTGTAGTGCACGAAGGAAAAAAGATCCTTCTTAATATCAAAAAACTGAAAGATAGCGAACATGCGGCAACTATCCTTCATGAACTTCTAAGGGCTTACGACTTTACTCCCGAAACGACAGAACTTATTGCCCAGCGCATGTATACCACAGCAGGGAAAAAATTTTTTTCTCCAACCTATCGCCTGATAAAGGACAGGGATTTTCTGATCCTTACGCCTAAACATAGCAAAGAAGAAGAACAAAAGTTAGCAATCAAAAAAAATCAAACTGATTTTAAATCCGCTGATTTACATTTAAAGATCAAGGTTATTGTCGGTAACCTGGCCCAGGTAAAAAATAAAGCCAGCGTTGTTGCTCACCTAGATCACAATTTGGTGTCTTTTCCCTTAAAGATCAGAAAATGGAAACAGGGAGACTCTTTTTATCCGCTGGGCATGACAGGAAAAAAGAAGCTTAGTGACTTCCTCATTGACAATAAAATTTCCCTGAGCGATAAAGAGCAGATTTATGTGCTGGAATCCGCAGGAGATATTGTCTGGGTACTGAATCACCGCATTGATAACCGGTATAAAGTGACGGAGGCAACAAAAAGAATACTGCAGATTTCAATTCTTCCCACATCCGGAGATTAAACGCGACCCGCTTAGCGAAATTATCCCCAATTCGGTCTTCGATTTAGCCTTATTCGTCTAAATCCGTAAAACTTTGTGCTTTTTGCGGCGTAACACTATCAAAATTAAAACAACGGACATGGCACCATCAACATCAGCAGCAGCAGTTTCCTCGGTTCAAAAAGAAGACCTGAATCACTTGAAATTTCCAAGCGAGGAAGTGTTAACGGGTACAGAAGCAATTGAAAAAAGAAGGAAAAACCTGGAACAAGCAGTTGTTCTTGGAAATACATATAAAGGAAAAACAAAAATCGTTTTCGAAGACGGCGCGGGCATCAAACAAGTAGAAACTCACATTTGGGGACTTACCGACAAACGGGTAATTCTTAAGCAAGGGATTGTAATCCCCATTCATCGAATTCACGAGGTTAAACTTTAAATTCCTATCCGACTCGGTCGGGGTAGGGGTTTTTTATGGGGGAAGCCGCTCGAGGGATCGGGCGGCTTTATTTTTTATAAAAAAGAGAGGAGCTATTATTCTACCTGGCTCAGTCTCAGCATGTTGGTCCTTCCTTTATCCTTTAAAGGCATACTCGCCGTGTTAATTACCAGGTCATCGGTTTTCACCAGTCCTTCATGCTTCAAATAGCTTTTCAAATCCCCCATGGTTTTATCCGTACTCTCGTAGCGGTCGTAATAAAACCCCCGAACTCCCCATACCAGGCTCAGCGTGGTAAGCAATGTAGAGTTATCTGTGAAAACAAAAATATTTGCACGGGGCCTGTGACTGGATATCCTAAATGCAGTATACCCTGAATTCGTCATGGTCACGATCGCTGAAACTTTTGCATGACGGGCCATCACACAGGCATTGAAACATATCGAGTCAGAAATAAACGTATGTGTTTTAAGAGAGGGTGAATGTTCCCGGTAATATATTTTTTCCTCATGCTCCACCCGCGCTACTATTTTCTGCATGCATTGTATTACTTCCACAGGATACTTTCCTACTGACGTTTCAGCGCTTAACATCACCGCATCGGCTCCGTCCATCACCGCATTTGCCACATCATTCACTTCTGCCCGCGTAGGAGTAAAATTCTCTATCATGCTCTCCATCATCTGAGTGGCAATGATTACCGGCCGGGATGCATTAATGCATTTTTCCACCAGCATTTTCTGGATCAAAGGTACCTGTTCCATAGGCAGTTCCACTCCCAGATCTCCACGTGCCACCATGATTCCATCTGCAAGATCGATGATATTATCAATTTCTGTCAATGCCTCGGGTTTTTCAATTTTTGCAATTACCCGGGCATGCTTTTTTCTGTCTTTGATTGTTTTTTTCAGATCTACCACATCCGTCACTGAACGAACGAAGGATAACCCGATCCATTCAACATTATTTTCAAGCGCAAAATCCAAATCCTGCAGGTCCTTTTCGGTCAGACAGGGAAGTGAAATTTTGGTATTGGGAAGATTAACTCCCTTGTTGGATGTAAGTTCTCCTCCCTCAATGATTTTGGCGGTTACCAGATCCTTGCTGTTGGTACTAACCACTTTTAGTAAAAACTTTCCGTCATTGATCAGGATGCTGTCTCCGATCGAAACATCGGCAGGAAAATGTTTGTACGTTATAAAAAGCTTGCTTTCGTCTCCAATACATTCTTTGGAAGTAAAAGAGATCAGTTTTCCTTCCTTCAGCTGAATACTGTTATTTTTCACTTTGCCGATCCGTATCTTGGGTCCCTGCAGGTCGGCGAGAATACCGATATTGGTTTTCAATTTTTTATTCAGCTTGCGTATCGAAAGGATGATCTCCTTTATTTCCTTGTAGGAGCCGTGAGAGAAATTTATACGGAAAAGATCCACTCCTTCGGTGATCATTTTTCCTAAAATTTTTTCCGGAGCTGAAGCAGGACCGACTGTTGCGATGATTTTTGTTTTATTGTATTTTATCATTTTAGAATACGAAATTTTCTTTTGATTTTATCTTTTTAGGATCTATCTCAAATGCTGTTTGCACGAATGTTATTTCTTTGATTTTTCTTAGAATATTATTTTTTTCAGAAGAAGGAATTCCTCCCTGCACCATTAAAAGATAATCCGCCTGCTTAAACTCAGGAATCAAAAACCGGCTATCCGATTTGTTCACAATAATACGATAATCTGTAAACATTTCTTCATCACGAAAAATAAAAACCGGGAATCTGGACTGGGCTTTCTGGTTTTTGTCCTGCCCTAAAGAGGCAGATCCCCATATTTCCATGTCCTTGCTTTTAGAAAACGTAGCACTGAGTTTACCATTCAATGCAAAACATAACCGGTATGATTTTTCAGAACAACTAATCCCGAAAAGAAAAAAATCATAATCGTTCTCTATCAACAGTTTCTTCTTTGCCATTTACACGTGCATTTGCCATGAAAAATATTGAAAAACGTAGTTTGCTTTCCACAGCCCGATTTGCTTTTCTTCCTCCGATACGATCATTTCAATATCCCAACCTCTCCCTGACTTTTTTCAAAACCGGATATGCAATTTTCCTGGCTTTTTCCGCGCCGTGCATTAATTTTTTCTCCAATTCGTTTTTATCACCCATAAACCTATTGTATGCCGCGCGTTCATTCTGAAATTTATTGAGGATAAGTTCGAACAATGCATTTTTTGCATGTCCGTAACCATATCCACCTTTCAGGTATTTTTCCCGCATTTGTTTTGTATCTTCCTCACTGGCAAGAAGCGCAAATAATTTGAAAGCATTGCAAGTATCCGGGTTTTTGGGCTTTTCAAGCGGTGTGCTATCGGTAACAATACCCATCACCACCTTTTTTAATTCTGTCTCCGGAAGAAAAATATTGATAAAATTATTATAGGATTTACTCATCTTTTGCCCGTCAGTACCGGGAACTATCATTACACGCTCATCAATTAAAGGCTCGGGCAAAACAAACGTTTCACCGTGCTTGTGATTAAATGCCGACGCAATATCACGTGTCATTTCCAGGTGCTGCTGCTGATCTTTGCCTACAGGAACAAAATTCGCATTGTACAAAATGATATCCGAAGCCATTAACACAGGATATGTAAAAAGGCCTGCATTCACATCCGCCAATCTTCCGGATTTATCTTTGAAGGAATGTGCATTGGCAAGCATGGGAAAGGGTGTAAAACAGGAAAGATACCATGCCAGCTCACAAACTTCCGGTATGTCACTCTGGCGGTAAAAAATATTTTCCTCCGTATCAAAGCCAAATGCAAGCCATGCTGCTGCAGTGGAATAGGTGTTGTTTTTAAGAACAGCAGGGTCTTTTATAGTTGTGAGGGAGTGCAGGTCTGCTATGAAAAAACAAGATTCATTCTCATTTTTTTTGGAAAGCTCGATTGCCGGGATGATTGCTCCCAGAATATTTCCCAGATGCGGAACTCCCGAACTTTGTATGCCGGTTAAAATTCTTGCCATTGTGTGTATCTTCCAGCAGGAAGGTTAAAAAATCTACTTCATTCCATGTCCTTCCCTCCAAATCTGGTTAAAGGATTTTGGAGCTACTTTCGGAAGTTCTCTCCGGCTTCCCCACTGTTTTTTGAAAAATTGACTGAGCATAAAATTCTTCAGTTTGGGTCCGCCCTTTTCCATCGTACTTCTTTTCAGCATTGCCTTTTTCCAAAAAATCCAGGTGAGATTCTCCGAGGCGGAAGAAAATTTCTCTTTCACCGAATCTCTCCGGTTATATAATAACAAATTATGGAGATCTATTTTCACCGGGCATACTTCCGTGCATCTTCCGCAAAGCGAGGACGAGTAACTCAGGTGTTTATACTCTTTCATTCCCCACAATTGAGGAGTAATAACCGATCCGATTGGCCCACTATAGGGTGACGCATAGGAATGCCCCCCTACTCCCTGGTAGATCGGGCATGCATTCAAACAAGCTCCGCAGCGGATACAATGAAGTGCCCTGCGTTGTTCCACCTGTTCAAGCACATTAGTGCGGCCATTATCGAGAAGAACCACATACATTTCTTCAGGGCCATCTGTTTCCCCGTTTTGTCTTGGCCCGGTAAGTATGGAATTATACACCGTAACATTTTGTCCCGTTCCATGTGTTGCAAGAATGGACCAAAACAGTTCCATATCGGCAAGAGAAGGAATTATCTTTTCAATTCCCACAATTGCGATGTGCACTTTTGGAAAAGCCATTGACAGCCATCCATTGCCTTCATTCTCGGTAAGTGCTACCGCTCCAATATCCGCTACCAGAAAATTACCGCCTGTAATTCCTGCTTCGGCTGCAACATATTTCTCACGTAAAAATTCCCGTACCCATGCCGTAATTTGCTGGGGAGTATAGTTGAGCGGAGTTCCTTTTTCCTCGTGAAAAGTCTTCGCCACATCTTCTTTGGAAAGATGCATAGCGGGGGTCACAATATGATAAGGAGCCTCTTTTCTAAGCTGAACTATGAATTCCCCCAGATCCGTCTCTAAAGATTCAATCCCTGCATGCTCCAGGGCCTCGTTGATGTGGATCTCTTCCGTTACCATGGATTTTGATTTTACCACGGTCCTGGTATTAAAACGCTTGAGAACCTTTATAATTTCCTCCTGGGCTTCCTTGGCATCCCGTGCCCATATTACCTTTCCTCCGCGCTTGATAAAGTTAGCTTCAAATTCGATGAGGTATTTATCCAGGTTATCGATGGCTTTTGTTTTGAGTGCAGAAGCCCGCTCTCTTGCAAGCTCCAGATCATTGAATTGCTTTTTTCCTTCAACAACTTTTTTATCATATTGGCCGATATTGAAGGAAAGCTTCCTCCGGTGCTCGGGATCAAAGGCCTTTTTTTCTGCTGACTCAAGAAATTTTTCTGCGAGGGTTGTCATTTAGCAATTGCGAATTACAAATCAAAAATACAGAGGAAAAATTATTCTGCACGATGAACGGGAAGGAGTTATTAACAGATCGCTTCTTCTTCCCTTTTCAAAAGGCCAAGGATCTTATTTCCTTTGTTCCGCTTTTTCCACTCTTAATCCTACATCCATAATAAAAGGTACTTGAGGCGTACGCATAGCTTGTTCATACTCAAAATTGTATTTTCCTATCAGCGGAAACTTTACATTGGACTTCCACAGGATCTGATTATCCCAGATATCTCCCATGCCTTCCCCTTTCCATTTACCGGTTTCGTCCGAAAATACACATTCCACGGTATCCTTGGAAAATTTCCCATTAGGGAATTTTATTGTTATAAAAAGATAGAGGTTCGCGTAGGGGTAATGGCTCGCATGCCGGACGTTCACAAAAAAATTGTGGAGTGAAACGGTATCTTCTACATTTACATCAAAGGACAATTTATTTGCTACATCCCAGGAATAATCCGGAATATCAATATTGTTCTCAAAAACGCGGTTGCGGTCACAGCCAGTAAGCAATATCAACAGAAATACGATGCTTAATCCCTTCCCACATACATGCATTGCTTTTTTCATCTGCGTCTGCGGTTCCTTCCAGCATTCCTTTTTGGGGAACGTGACGAACCTTTTTTGTTTCTGTCAAAACGGGAAATGCTGTCCTGGCCTACCACATTCTGATAGTCAGGTTCTTTTATTTTAGGAGCAGATAGAACCTGAACAGTTCTTAATTCTTCAGGCTTTTTACCTGCTTTGTTTAAGGCGATGACTTCTTTTACTCTATCAACAGGAAGCTCAATAAATACTCCTCTTTCATTCTCAAAAACGTACCACATTTTGCGTCTGAAAATGTCCGTTTTCATATGAAATGCCCATCCGTTCTGCGTTTCTAATTTTATTTCCGGATTGGGGAAATCCTTTATCGCATCCAGGTAGGAGTCCAGTTCGTAATTCAAACAACATTTTAGTTTTCCGCATTGACCTGCCAGTTTAATCGGGTTGATAGATAATTGCTGGTACCTTGCGGCTGTGGTATTTACCGCGCGGAAATCCGTAAGCCAGGTAGAGCAGCAAAGTTCCCTGCCGCAATCTCCAATCCCTCCCACACGGCTCGCTTCAATACGCAGGGTGATTTGTTTCATCTCAATGCGCACTTTGAATGCACTGGCAAAATCCTTAATAAGCTGGCGAAAATCTACTCTTCCTTCTGCTGTATAATAAAATATCGCTTTGCTTTTATCTCCCTGATATTCCACATCGCTTATCTTCATTTGCAATTTCAAAAAACGAGCCATCGTTCGTGCTTTCATCATCGTTTCCTGCTCCAGATCCTGAGCCTCTTTCCATTTATCAATATCCGTTTGCTTGGCAATGCGATATATCTTCCTTATTTCAGATGATTCGGGGTTCACATTTTTTCTTTTCATCTGTGTACGCACAAGCTCACCGGTAAGAGAAACAATTCCAATGTCGTGTCCGGGCGATGCTTCCACAGCCACCACATCTCCTGCTTTAAGTGAAAAAGGATTTGAATTGCGGTAAAATTCTTTACGTGAATTTTTGAAACGTACCTCTACGCAATCAAATGTTTTTTGACCTCCGGGGGCTTCCATATCCGCAAGCCAGTCGAACACATTCAGTTTGTTACATCCTCCAACTCCGCAAGACCCGTTGTTACGGCATCCTCCCGGCAACTGATTGCTTGCTGTACCACATCCTCTTCCTGTTGAACAACCTGAACAAGCCATACTAAAATTTATCCAAAAAATTCTTTAATGCATTTCAACAACCTGATGCAAACCTACTAAAAATATTGGGGTAAATTAACGGAGTGCTTCAGGAGATAACAGATGATTATGGATTGATTACATACAAATATCCGGGAGAGGGATTTTATATAAAATAATGCTGTTTTGACTGGTATTAAACGCTTTCCTTTATGTGCCTTCTATTATTTCTTCCAAATAAGCCTTTGCTGTATACCTAAAAGTAGGTATATTTGTAGTGTATTATAAAACATAAAAATGATCACAGTATCCGAAAAAGCAAAGCAAAAAGCCCTTTCCCTGATCCAGGAGGAAGGCAAGCCTGCTGATACTTTTATTCGTGTAGGTGTGGAAGGCGGAGGATGCTCCGGACTTTCTTACAAACTGGAATTTGATAACCAGATAAAAGAAGGAGATCAGGTTTTTGAAGATAAAGGCATGAAAATCGTTGTGGATAAAAAGAGTTTTTTGTATTTAGTGGGTACAGAACTTGATTTTTCAGGCGGTTTGAATGGCAAAGGGTTTGAGTTTAAAAATCCAAATGCTTCCCGCACATGTGGTTGCGGAGAAAGTTTTGCAGTCTGAATAGTCCGGCAAAATTTTTTTGCCTTTAAAAGTATTTGGAATGAATCTAAATAAGTAATAACAAAAGAATCAAGGTTTTTTTACTGCATAAGAAATGATCTAAATGAACAATGGCTGAAAAAAATGACATATTAGAAGAACATATTTCATCTGACTATAAATATGGTTTTACTTCCGACATCGACATGGATACCGCGCCGAAAGGCTTGTCGGAAGAAATTGTGCGCTTCATTTCAAAAAAAAAGAATGAACCCGAATGGATGCTGGAATTCAGATTGAAAGCATACCGTCATTGGCTTAAAATGGAAGAGCCACGTTACTGGGCCCATCTTAATTATCCTAAAATAAATTACCAGGATATAATTTTTTACGCGGCTCCAAAGCCTAAAAAAGAACTGGCATCTCTCGATGAAGTTGATCCTGAGCTGTTAAAGACATTTGAAAAACTTGGAATTTCGTTAGAAGAGCAAAAACGCCTGAGCGGAGTACAATCCAGCATTGCGGTAGATGCAGTAATCGATTCCGTTTCTGTAAAAACAACTTTCAAAGAAGTGCTGGCTGAGAAAGGAATTATTTTCTGCTCATTTTCAGAAGCCGTACAGGAGCACCCCGAACTTATAAAAAAGTACATGGGTTCGGTAGTCCCATACACCGATAATTATTTTGCTGCTCTCAATTCGGCTGTATTCACCGATGGTTCTTTCTGTTACATTCCTAAAGGTGTACGCTGCCCGATGGAGCTTTCAACTTATTTCAGGATCAATACTGCCGGCACAGGACAGTTCGAAAGGACCCTGATCATTGCAGATGAAAACGCATATGTTTCTTATCTGGAAGGCTGCACAGCACCTATGCGTGACGAAAATCAATTGCATGCAGCAGTAGTGGAAATTGCGGCGCACAAGAACGGTGAAGTCAAATATTCCACTGTGCAGAATTGGTATCCGGGCGACAAAGAAGGAAAAGGTGGTATCTATAATTTTGTTACCAAGCGGGGAATCTGCCTGGAGGAAAACGCAAAGATATCCTGGACACAGGTTGAAACCGGCTCGGCGATTACCTGGAAATATCCCAGCGTAATTTTAAAAGGAGATCATTCCGTTGGGGAATTTTATTCGGTAGCGGTAACCAATAATTTTCAGCAGGCCGATACCGGAACCAAAATGCTTCACATCGGACAAAACACCAGAAGTACTATTGTAAGTAAGGGCATTTCTGCCGGCCGAAGCAATAATTCATACCGCGGGCTTGTACGTGTGTCAAAAGGCGCAAAAAATGCACGCAATTTTTCCCAATGCGATTCTTTATTAATGGGAGATAAATGCGGCGCACATACTTTCCCTTACATAGAAATAAACGATAAAACCGCGGTAGTAGAACACGAAGCAACTACTTCGAAAATTGGAGAGGACCAGTTATTTTATTGCCAGCAGCGGGGAATTGATAAAGAAAAAGCAGTAGGCCTGATCGTAAACGGCTATTGCCGCGAAGTATTCAACCAGCTCCCTATGGAATTTGCTGTGGAAGCTCAAAAATTATTGGCCGTTAGTCTGGAAGGTTCCGTCGGATAAAATAAAAATAATAATATGTTGTCTATAAAAAATTTACATGCGGGAATTCCCGGAAATGAAATCCTGAAAGGCGTAAACCTGGAAGTGAAAGCCGGAGAAGTACACGCAATCATGGGCCCGAACGGTTCTGGTAAAAGCACACTGTCTTCTGTACTGGCAGGGAGAGAAAATTACGAGGTCTCTAAGGGCTCCGTTACATTCAACGAAAAAAATTTGCTGGAAATGCCACCCGAAGAACGCGCACGTGAAGGTGTTTTCCTGGCGTTTCAGTATCCGGTTGAAATCCCGGGGGTAAGCAATATTAATTTTTTGAAGACTGCTATAAATGAAATACGCGCGCACCGCGGACAACCGGCCCTGGAAACAAAAGACTTTCTGAAACGGGTAAAGGAAAAACAGGCGCTGGTTGAATTGCAGGGGACACTTGCCAACCGTTCAGTGAACGAAGGGTTTTCCGGCGGTGAAAAAAAACGCAACGAGATCTTCCAAATGGCAGTACTTGAACCTTCGCTCTGCATACTGGATGAAACGGACTCCGGGCTGGATATTGATGCGTTGCGGATCGTTGCCAACGGTGTTAATAAACTACGCTCAAAGGATAGGGCGTTTGTGGTAATTACTCACTACCAGCGTTTGCTGGACTATATTGTCCCTGACTTTGTGCATGTTCTCTCGAATGGAAGGATAATCAAATCAGGTGGAAAAGAATTGGCCCTGGAACTGGAAGCGAAAGGATACGACTGGATAAAGGAAAAAACAGAAGCATGAGTACAACAATTGATAAACCTGTATCACTGCCTGCACACCTTGAAGGAGAATTTCAAGACCTTCTTTCAAAAGCATTTTTTTCAGAACCGGACTGGTTAAAGGAAAAAAGGGGGAAAGCCTTTGATTCTTTTTGCGAGGCCGGCATTCCTACCCGGAAAAATGAAGAATATAAATACACCGATGTAAAAAAAGTTTTTACGGGAAATTTTACGGCAATCCATAATAAACCATTTGCACTTCCCTCTGATGCTGAAAAGCTATTCATTGAAAAAGATTCTATAAAACTTGTCTTTGTAAATGGTCGGCTCTATAAGAACTCATCACAGAGTGTAAAGCTTCCCAAAGGAGTAGTTGTAGGCAGCCTGGTAACAGACGGATTGCTTCAACATGCTGATATATTGAAAAAATATCTGACCGGTAAAAGTGATGCTCTTTCTCAACTCAATACCGCTTTGTGGACAGACGGTGCATTCATTTATGTTCCGGAAAATATAGAATTGAAAAATGTTATAGAGATTGTGCATGTTTGTACGGGAGATCAGGAAATACTGATAAGCCCAAGACATCTAATCATTGCCGAAAAAAACTCTTCGGTAAGTATTATAGAAAATACCACTTGCTCCGCATTAAATTCCCGGATTATAGTAAATTCTTATGCCGATATTTTTGCAGGAGAAAATTCAAAAACGCAGTTCTATCGTTTACAGCATGGTTGCAGAAATGCATCGGTAATTTCTTCGACCCATGTTACGCAATCAAAAAACTCTCTTTTTGATACCAATACCATCACACTCGAAAACGAATGGACCAGAAATGATCTCAGTATCTCTCTGAACGGGGAAAGCTGCGAATCACACCTGAATGGGCTTTTCATTACAAACGAAAATGATCACATCGATAATCACACTTCTGTTCAACACAATAAGCCGAACTGTCAAAGCAACCAGCTCTACAAAGGAATCCTGGATGGAAGATCCACAGGCGTTTTCAATGGAAAAATTTTCGTAGAACGGGATGCACAAAAGACCAATGCTTACCAGAGTTCCAAAAATATACTGATGAGCGATCATGCAAACATAAACACGAAACCTCAGCTGGAAATTTATGCGGATGATGTAAAATGCTCGCATGGCTCTACCACCGGTCAATTAAATGAGGAAGCTCTCTTTTACCTTCGCTCACGCGGACTGGGAGTTGACAGCGCCAGGAATTTACTATTATATGCTTTTGCAAACGATGTGTTAAATACGATCCGGATGGAATCGCTGCAAAATTACCTGGCAGCGCTGATAAACAAAATACTGGAGAAATGATTGTTAAAGAGAAACATATCACTTTGGATGTGATGAAAATCAGGAAAGATTTTCCGATTCTCTCCCGTAAAGTGAATGGAAATCCTTTGATTTATTTCGACAACGGCGCCACTGCGCAAAAACCGAAGCAGGTCATTGATACGATCTCTGCGTATTACACCGTACAGAATGCCAATATCCATAGGGGAGTTCACACACTGAGCCAGGAGATAACTGCTGCCTACGAAAATGCCAGGGCCACTGTACAGAAACACATTCATGCAAAATACAGCCACGAAATACTTTTTACAAGCGGCACTACGGAAGGCATAAATTTAGTTGCAAACGGGTTTTCAAAAAAAATGGTGACTGCCGGAGACGAAATCCTGGTTTCTGAAATGGAGCACCACAGCAATATTCTCCCCTGGCAGCAATTATGCGAGGAGAAGAATGCTACATTAAAGGTGATCCCGATAAATGAAACGGGGGAATTACTGCTGGATGAATTCAAAAAACTGCTTTCGTCAAAAACAAAGCTCGTTGCTCTTACACATGTTTCCAACACGCTCGGCACCATAAATCCTGTTAAAGAAATTATTCGTTTTGCTCACTCAAAAAATATCCCTGTACTGATCGACGGAGCACAGGCCATTCCCCACCTGAAAGTGGACGTACAGGACCTGGATGCAGATTTCTATTGCTTCAGTGGTCATAAAGCCTACGGACCTACAGGTGTTGGTATTCTTTACGGGAAAGAAGAATGGTTGCGCAGGCTGCCCAATTACCAGGTTGGAGGAGGAACGATAAAAACTGTTTCATTTAAAAAAACCGAATATGCAGATATTCCGCTGCGTTTTGAAGCAGGAACTCCGCATATTGAAGGAGGAATTGGTCTTGCGGCCGCCATTGATTATATAAATGAAATCGGCCTGCAGGTTATTTCAGATTATGAGCATGAATTAACAATATATGCAAACGAGAAACTGCTTGAAATTGAAGGATTGAAAATTATTGGTACAGCTAAAGATAAAGCGAGTGTGATCTCATTTGTGATCGATAAAATTCACCCCTATGATCTCGGGGTAATCCTGGACCAGCTTGGAATTGCCGTAAGGACCGGACACCATTGTACACAGCCCATCATGGATAAATTCGGAGTAGCCGGAACAGTACGTGTCTCTCTTTCCTTCTACAATACAAAAGAGGAAATTGATACGCTTGTGAAAGGAATTATAAAAGCAAAGCAAATGCTGAAATGATGCATTCATCTCACAAACACGCTGAATAATCAGTTTGTTTTAATAATAAAAATGAAAATAGAGGAGATAGAAAAAGAAATTGCTGAAGAATTCTCCCTGTTTGACGATTGGATGGGCAAGTATGAACATATCATTGAACTGGGAAAATCACTGCCACTGATCGAAGAGAAATATAAAACGGATGACCGGCTTATCAAAGGTTGTCAGAGTAAGGTATGGCTGCATTCGAAAACACAAGACGGAAAAATCTTTTACTCCGCCGATAGCGACGCCATCATTACAAAAGGCCTCGTTGCGCTGGTGGTGCGTGTTTTATCCGGACATACACCGGATGAGATTGTAAATGCAAAAATGGATTTTATAAATCAGATAGGATTGACACAACACCTTTCTCCAACGCGTGCAAATGGTTTGGTAAACATGATCAAGCAAATGAAACTGGATGCCTTTGCACACAAAGCAAAAACTGTATAAGATGCCTGCAGAAATAATAACCAAGAATACGGAGCTAACCCAGCGGGTGGTGGATGTTATCAAAACCTGCTTCGATCCCGAGATTCCTGTGGATATCTGGGAACTAGGGCTGATTTACGGCATTGAATTGGACGAGGATAATAATTTATCCGTCACCATGACACTGACTTCGCCCTCCTGCCCGGTTGCTGAAACCTTGCCTCCTGAAGTGGAAGGTAAGTTGAAAAATATTGAAGGAATAAAATCAGCAAAGGTAAAACTCACCTTTGATCCTCCCTGGGAGAAATCCATGATGAGCGAGGTAGCTCAGGTGGAATTAGGATTTATGTGACACGAAGTTCGGCTTCCGCAGCTGAGAAGTGAAGAAGATGAATAAAATGGAAAAGGAGATAATAAATAAAGTAGAACAAAGCGGATTAATAGAAATTAACCTGGAAGATTTCTACCCGAGAGGCGAGCGTATTTTACTGGATATCAAAGAACAACTGTTTCAGGGGCTTATCCTGAAAGAGAAAGATTTTCGTGAGTTTGTTAAGAACGAGGACTGGAGTAAATATAAAGACAAATTTGTAGCAATCATCTGTTCCGCCGATGCTATCGTTCCTACCTGGGCGTACATGCTGCTTTCGGCTTCCATTCAACCCTTTGCAAAAAATATTGTTTTTGGAGATCTGAAAACTCTGGAAACAATGCTTTTTACTCAGGTGCTTTCAAAAATAAATCTGGAAGATTTCCGGGATAAAAGGACAGTTATAAAAGGTTGCGGGAATCTGCCTGTACCTGAATCTGCTTACGTAGAACTTACACGCCTTCTTACTCCTGTTGCAAAAAGTATCATGTACGGAGAAGCCTGCTCAACGGTGCCGGTAATGAAAAAGAAATGATCACGGCGTCTTTAGCCCAAAGTAAACCATTACCGATGGGATAGTGATTGTGAGCAGCATGATAATGGAGTTAATATCAATTTTACGTTCTTTTATATCCGTTGCTTCACAATCGCTGCAAGATGTTATGCTTTTTGCCTTCCCATCCAGGCCATAAGAAATAAACAAATCTACCCATTTCCCTTTTGCTTTCATCCCGTTGGTTTTATTCATGGCCAGCGGAACTGTTTTCCGGTCGGTGGTCCGGTATTTATAAATGTATACAGTTGCAGAATCATTTACTGATTTCAGATCGTATGGAGGAATGCCAAGCGTTTGTGAAACTTCTTCTTTTGTCATTCCTGGTTTTAATTGAAGTACTTCCTCAATACCCGTATACTTAGGCGCATGCACAATGCAGGAACCCAGTATGCAAGAACTTAAAATTATCAGCAGATACCTTATTGATTTCATGTAAATATAGTTTTTGAAAGCCCCAGCCATTCCAGGGCAGAGGCATGAAGTAATTTTTCTTTTACATCCTGGCTGAAATTCATTTCACGGATAAGTTTACCAGGTTGGTTTTCTCCTAAAGGGAACGGATAATCGCTTCCCAGGGCCACTTTGTTTGCTCCCACCAATTTTACAATATAATCCAGTGACATGGGGTCGTGGGTAAGTGAATCAAGCCAGAATTTTCCCAAATATTCCCTGGGATTCCTTTTATTATCAACGGCTACAAGATCAGGACGGGAATCAAAACCATGCTCAATCCTTCCAATGGTTGCAGGAAAAGAACCTCCTCCGTGCGCGAAAGCCACACGTAATTTTGGCAACCGCTCAAAGACACCGCCGAATATCATAGAACAAATTGCCAGGGAAGTTTCAGCAGGCATTCCTACCAGCCAGGGGAGCCAATATTTTTGCATCTTTTCCTGCCCCATCATTTCCCAGGGGTGAACAAACACGGGCATGCCCATTTCTGCGCAGGCCTGAAATACGGGAAACAGTTCAGGGGCATTCAGGTTCCAGTCATTTACATGCGAACCGATTTGTATTCCTGTTAAGCCAATCTTCTTGCAACGCTCCAACTCTTTGATAGCTAGCTCCGGGGATTGTAAAGGTATTGTTCCCAGTCCCACAAACCTTTTCGGATAACGATTGACAATGGCCGCAATATGATCGTTAAGTAATATTGAAACTTCCAGGCAATCGTGTGGTTTTGCCCAATACGAGAACATGACAGGAATAGTAGACAGTACCTGTACATCCACGCGATGATGGTCACATTCATTCATTCGCTTTTCAGCACTCCAGCAATTGTCTTCTATCTCCCGAAAAAATTTATTGTCTATCATCATCCGTGCGCAGCAAGGCTTATGATGATCGAGGTTTATAAAACCACCGTATCCGAACTTTGTTTTAAAGTCAGGAATATTCTCAGGAATAATATGTGTATGAATATCTATGGTTAACATACTTTCAATTTTCCAGTCCCTGAGTGGATAAATCATTTCTAAAGTATTCCACAATAGCCTCTTTCACCAGGATTTCCTGCTGCATAGGTTTAAGCGGAGGAAGCTTCTCGTTCAGTTTCCAGTGTGGCCATCCTTGTTCATCCCTACCAGCGAATTCATAGTACCCAAAGGAAGCAAGCAGCGTACAAACAGCAATATGCATCAGCTCCAGTTTCTGATCTTTGGTAAAAACCTTATACCCCTTCCCTAGCTCCTGTACTCCTATTAAGAACAAGATACCCTGTAGGTCAAGATCCTGATCAAACTGGGAAGAAAGCTTCCTGCACAGATCCTGCCATTTTTGTTCAAGAGTCAATTCCATCGGGGATCAAATATGAATTTCCTGCGAAAGTACGAATATACTTTTCAAAGATTGAATGTGAATAGATTTGCTGCTTGCAATCGGAACAGCGGACAAGGATCTGTAAATTCGTACCAATTAGTACACTAATGAAGTTGAATTATATAGATATTGCTTTATGTGTTCCGCTGTTATGGGGACTTTACAAAGGATTTACCAAAGGCCTTATCATTGAGGCGGCTTCTATTCTTGCACTCGGACTGGCAATTTGGGGAGGCATAAAATTCTCGGATTTTCTTACGGATTATATGCGTTCCCATTTCCATTGGCAAACAAAATACCTTCCTGTTATTTCATTTGCGGTCATATTTTTAGGAATACTCATTTTAGTTTACGCGATTGCTAAACTGATTGAGCGTTTGGTGAAAGCGGTATCTCTGGGATTCCTTAATAAACTGGCCGGAGGCATTTTCGGCATTCTAAAATTCGGATTGATATTGAGTGTATTTATTTTTGTTTTAAATGCAATTGAAAAAAATGTCCAAATCATTCCGCGCGGTATAAAGCAAGAATCCGTGTTGTATGAGCCGGTAGGCAAACTTGCACCTCTGATCATCCCCGGATTAAGTGATAGTAAATTAGGAAAGATGATATCAAAACAGCCTGCTCTAAAGTCAAAAGAGTAAATTATTTCTCAATCGCTTCAACACCGGGCAAAGTACCGCTCTCGATATATTCAAGAAGAGCTCCGCCCCCAGTAGAAACGTAGCTTACTTTATCGCCCATCTTGTATTTATTGATCGCCGTTACAGAATCTCCTCCTCCGATAAGAGAATAAGCTCCTTTTCCGGTTGCAGCAGCAACCGCATGCGCCATCGCTTTCGTGCCATGTTCGAAGCTGCTCATTTCAAAAACGCCCATGGGGCCATTCCATAAAATGGTTTTTGACCGTGTAATAACATCGGAGTATATTTTTTCTGTCTCTTCGCCTATGTCCAGCCCCAGCCAGCCATCGGGAATATTCTTAATACTACAGGGTTTTGTGGTGGTGTTATTTGAAAAAGTATCTGCAACAATTGTGTCTACAGGCAGGTAAATGGCGACTCCTTTTTCTTTTGCGTCCTTCAGAATTTTTAATGCCACCTCTATTTTATCATCTTCCACCAGCGAGCTTCCGATTTTTCCGCCAAGTGCTTTTATGAATGTATAAGACATCCCTCCGCCAATTAAAAGGTTGTCAATTTTATTCAGGAGGTTTTCGATCAATAGAATTTTTCCGGAAACCTTTGCTCCCCCCATAATTACTGTAAATGGCTTTTCGGCTCCGTTAAGTACTTTATCAATACTGGCAATTTCTCCTGCCATTACATACCCGAAATATTTATCCTTTGGAAAAAATTGGGCAATGATGGTGGTAGACGCATGTGCACGGTGCGCAGTACCAAAAGCATCGTTCACATATACATTTCCGAGCGAAGCCAGTTCTTGCGCAAACGGTTGAGAGCCAGCCGTTTCTTCTTTATGGAAACGTAGGTTCTCCAGCAGAAGCACATCCCCTGGTTTTAACTCTGAGGCAAGTTTTTTTACAGAATCTCCAACACAATCCGGTGCAAATTTCACAGGTCTGCTTAAAAGTTTTTCAACCGTTGACACAATGTGTTTAAGCGAATATTTTTCTTCGTATCCTCCTTTCGGTCTGCCCAGGTGAGACATAAGAATCACACTTCCTCCATCCGCCAAAATTTTTTTAATAGTCGGAACAGCAGCCTGAATCCTCGTGTCATCTGTAACATGGAGCTTATCATCCAAAGGGACATTAAAATCAACCCGTACAAGCGCCTTTTTTCCGCTGAAATTGCAATTGTCTAATATCTTTTTCATATGTGTCAAATAATGGTGCAAAAATATTGTTTCTACATAAACAGGCAAAAAGATTGTCTTTTCATTTTGAAAAATAGATTCTCATTCTGGTAAATATGGTCAGAACAAGCTTTTAAGTCTTTCTAATTTCTACTGTCATCGCTTTTGGCATATTCTTGGGCTTAGCAATTATTGAATCTTAATTTTTACCGTTATGAAAAAACAATTTCGGATACTGGTAGTAGAAGACAGCCAGTTTTTTAATGAACTTCTTATACGACAATTGGAATGGTATACAGCGGATATTGCCTCGAACAACGATTGTAAAATAGACATTGACTCATTTATGAATGCAACCGATTGTCTGAATAATCTCAAGGAAGATACAGACGTTGCTTTTCTGGATTATTATCTGGAAGATGGAAAAACTGCGGTCGACATTGTAAAACAATTGAACAAAAAAAACAGAAATTGCAAAGTGATTATCCTATCCCATGCACAGGATGCCAAAAAGGCAGTCAGCTTATTAAAACGTCATTCTGTTGATTTTATCTATAAAGATGAAAATGCCTTATCTGAAATATGTTCGGTAGCAGGGGATCTGATAAAAAGCAAACTTAAAAAGATGAATACAGTAACCTAACAATAGCTACCAAAATGTGATCAAAACGTAATCACTTAAATCAAGGAGACAGGCTAACCGTTTCTCTTACTTTTGAAAAATTCCCTTGGACAAAAAATCTGATCCTTATAATAAGTCGCTTTTTCTGGTTCGAATAATAGGTCGATACATGGTTGATATCCCGTAAATAAAGTTTAAAAACAAAAAGTATTTACCTTTAAGCACTGACCGCTTGAAAAGCAAATTGGTTATTGTCGAATAATTCCGACTGATAAAATAGCTGTAAGCAGGAGATATAACGATAGAAATTAGTCATGGCTAAACAATTTGGTTTTGAAATAAAAATCATAAGTGTATTGTTTGCAGTACTGACCCTGGTAACTGCAACAGGTTTCCTGGCATATAAAAGCTTAACCGGGATAGTTGCCGATATCAGCGCCGCAACCCATCCGGATGCAAAATTATCCCTTCTTAAACAGATCCTCTACGATCTTTCCGATGCCGAAAGCAGCGTGAAATCTTATAACCTCACCCGGAACAGTGACTATCTTTCTCCTTTTTACAGTTCTATTTCCGCTGTAGATGAGCGGATGAATGAACTCCAGCGGCTTTCAAAGCAAGATCCTCTGCAACGGACAATCGCCGACAGTATACATAAACTTATAGAGAAGAAGTATGAACTGCTGGACGAAATGCTTGCCCTTCATTACGACGAAAAAATAACCGATGAGCTAAAAAAAATTTCCACTGTACTTGAAAAAAAAGTAACTCCGCAGACTACCACAATCAATCCCCCGGAAGAAAAACCGAGCACCATTTTCAGGAAAATATTCGGAAAAAAAGAGCCCGTTCCGATAGCTTCAACAACACTTACTCCTGAAAATCATGGCGTGAGAATACAGGATATACAAAAAGAAGTAGCGAAAATCAAGGAGGAACAGGACAAACAAATGCAGGAAGGACGGGACAGAGAACTGGCCCTTACACAGGAAAGTAAAGAGGTGATGGATAACATCCGGAGCCTTATTACCCATGCGGAAAAACACGAGATTAATTACCTCGCCGAAGAAACAAAGCGTGTTGAAACCCGGGCAAAAGAAACAAACCTGCTCATCGCCTTTTTTTGCGGTGCCATCGTTCTGCTTTTATTCACAGTAAGCTATGTAATCATACGTTATGTACATAAGAATAAGGAATACGAAAGAGTGTTGAATAATGCAAAAACAGAGGCAGAAAACCTTGCCAAAGCGCGTGAACGCTTTCTTGCCAATATGAGCCACGAAATACGCACCCCGATGAATGCCATTGCAGGTTTTACGGAACAAGTATTGAAATCGAGGCTCGGTAACGATCAAAAAGTGCAATTAGAGATTGTAAAAAAATCTGCCGACCATCTGCTAAAAATAATAAATGATATCCTGGATTTTTCAAAAATTCAAGCCGGGAAACTTCCTATAGAAAAAGCAGGTTTCATGCCTCATGAAATCATACAGGATGTGATGGTATTAATGACCCCGCAGGCGCAAAATAAAAAAATAATACTTTCCAGGCATATTGAATCCGGTGTTCCTGCGATCGTGATCGGCGACTCCATGCGCCTCAAGCAAGTATTGCTGAATTTGGTCAGCAATGCCATAAAGTTTACGGAAGAAGGAGAAATAAGCATGAATATTTCCTCCGTAAAACAGGAAGAAAATAAAATCATTCTTACAATAAAAGTAAAAGATACCGGAATCGGAATTGCCAACGAGAAGCTTAAACATATATTTGAAGAATTTGAGCAAGCAGATGACACAATCTCAAAAAGATACGGAGGCACCGGGCTTGGGTTAACCATTTGCAAGAGACTCGTGGAACTTCAGAACGGGTCAATAACTATTTCCAGTAAAATCTCTGAAGGCACGCTTGTAACCATATCCATTCCTTATGAAATAGGTTCAAAGAATGATCTGAAAAAATCCGAAACGGAGCTAAACTATAACGGGCTATTGCAGGGTAAAAATATTCTTGTTGCAGATGATGAACCCTATAACAGGCTGCTGATCTCAACCATTGTAAAAAAGTGGGGAGCAACAATCACTGAATCAGAAACGGGCGAAGAAGTATTAACCCAACTCTGCCAGCATAGCTATGACGTTATCCTGATGGATGTGCGTATGCCGGGCATGGATGGCATAACCACCTGCAAGAACATACGGCAAATGAAAGATCCGCAAAAAGCAGCCATTCCCATTATTGCGTTAACCGCAGGAACTTCGGAGGAGGAGAAGGAACAATGCCTGAGAGCCGGTATGACTGGATTTTTGGCCAAACCGTTTAAAGAAAAGGAACTCCATCAGCAAATTGTATCTCTTCTGTCGGGTAAAGACAAAAGTGATCCTACATCGTCGGCAGACAACGAAAACCACTCTGAAGAAAAAAAATACACCCTGGAAGGAGTAAGGCAACTGGCTCATAACGACGAGAAATTTTTTAACGATCTGGTACAAATTTTTATCCACTCGACAAAAGACGGCTTTATTCAAATGAACAATGCCTGTGCAGAAAAAGACTGGGACAAAGTGGCTGCCTATGCACATAAAATTATTCCGCCGTGTGTTCATTTTGAAGCCAAAACACTGGTCGCTTTGTTAAAGTTGCTGGAGAATAATATCCGGATGAAGAAGGATATTCATACTGTTCCGGCAATTTTAAAAGAGGCTTTTACAGAAGCGGAAGCCATTATCGGTGAGCTCGAAAAATGACCGGATGAACGCCATTATTTTCCGGTTAAGTCCCTGGGCAGTTGACCCTCTCTTTAGTATTTTTGCATCATCTGAACCCGACCATGAACGAACGGCCCTTTACCATATTTGTTATCGAAGATGATGAATGGTACAACAAATTGCTTGTACACAATCTTTCGCTCAATCCGGATTATGTTGTAAAAAGCTTTTTATCCTCCAAAGAAGTTTTTGCTCCGGCTGGAGAAGTTCCCGATGTAGTTACACTGGACTATCGCCTGCCCGATGGAAAAGGAGAAGAGATTCTTCAAAAAATAAAACGCCACTATCCGAATGCGGAGGTCATTATTATCTCCGAACAGGAAAATATTGAAACGGCGGTTGAGCTTCTCCGGCTGGGGGCTTACGATTACATTGTGAAAGCAAAGGACGTACGGGACAAGCTTCTGAACACAGTAAACAACATCCGGAAAAATATCCAGCTCAAAATACGTATAGATCATCTGGAAAAAGAAGTCCGTAAAAAATACGACTTCCAGCGAACTATCATTGGAGAGAGCCCTGCTGTAAAAAAAGTATTTGACCTGATAGAAAAAGCGATTACAACAGATATTACGGTTACAATCACCGGAGAAACGGGCACCGGAAAAGAACTGGTAGCAAAAGCCATTCATTACAATTCAAAAAGGAAAGAGGGTCCCTTTGTGGCCGTAAACGTAGCTGCTATTCCTTCCGAGCTGATAGAAAGTGAGTTGTTCGGGCATGAAAAAGGTGCGTTTACAGGAGCAGTAGCCAGGCGGATCGGAAAATTCGAAGAAGCAAAAGGGGGTTCTCTTTTTTTAGACGAAATTGGCGAAATGGATTTTTCTTTCCAGGCAAAACTGCTACGCACTCTCCAGGAAAAAGAACTTACCCGCATTGGCAGCAATGCGCTGATAAAAACCGATTGTCGTATTATTGTGGCAACCAACCGCAATCTCAAGGAGGATGTAAAAAATGGAAAATTTCGCGAAGATTTATACTATCGCGTCTTCGGGCTTCCTGTTGAGCTTCCTCCATTACGCGAACGTGAAAAAGATGTATTGCTGCTGGCAAAATATTTTATAGATCTCTTCTGTAAAGAAAATAAGCTCGAGGGCAAAAAAATTTCGGAAGATGCACAGAAGAAATTATTGAACTATAATTTCCCCGGTAACGTGCGCGAATTAAAAGCCATTGTAGAGCTATCCGTTGTCATGTGCAACGGAAGTGATATTTCCGCCAATGATATTACACTAAGTGCCCCTGATGGGTTCCCCGATATATTGACAGAAGGGTTAACCCTTTGGGAATACGATCTGCGGATCGTAAACATGTATCTAAAAAAATACGATAACAATATTAAATTGGTCGCAGAAAAATTGGGAATTGGTCAATCTACCATTTACCGAATGTTGAAAGGAGAATAGCATCTGCAATCTCATTCCTTCACCTTTTATCCGATAGAAAAAGAGCGTATCTCTTAATTTATTTCTTCTCATTCTGCAACACGGTTTTTCATTTTGACAAAAACCTTTTCGGCAATTTGCTTTTTTGCTCGAAAAAACCCGGTTTTGCCAATGGCACCGCATTTGCAATCTTAAAAATGAAATATAAACCAATTAAAATTAAAAACTATGAAAACATTAGTTAAAATAATCCCGGTGTTTGCGCTGTTTTTTCTGGGAGCACTTGCAGGGTGTAAAAAGGATACCATCGGCAATATTGGCAGTAATCAGGGTGAAGAAAACAGCTATATGAGTGTAAAAATGACAGAAAGCAGCATTGCCAGCGATGCAGCCTCCTCATCTGTTGGCTATGACATAACATCTGTTCACGTTGATATTTCTTCAGTTGAAGTCCTGTTTACCGACGTGGGTGTCAATGAAGAAAAAGAAAAGCCCGGCTGGGTAAGGCTTAATACCAGTGAGGGGGTCTACGACCTGCTCACACTGCAAAACAACATAGCAGCTACTATTGCCAGTGACACTAAATTACAGGCGGGAAACATTTCTCAGCTCCGTATTATTCTGGGTTCGGATAACTCGGTTGTGATCAGCGGTGATAGTCAGCATACTTTGTCGGTTCCGAACAAGGAAATAAGAATGTACCTGGACACCTTTCTTAAAGAAGGAAAACACCTGGTATTAACGCTGGGATTTGATGCGCTGAATTCTATTAAGGAGGAACAGAATGGAACATTTACACTGAAACCCATAGTAACAATAAAGGATGTAACCAGTTATTAATTTAAAAGCACTAAACCAAAACTAAAAATGCCATGAAAACACTAATGAAATATTCGGCAAAAGCAGTAATAGTTACTGCACTTGCGTGGGCTTCTTGCAGTGAAATCAAAAAAGAAGAGACAGATAGTGCAGAATCCCTGGCACAAAACAACAAAGCGTTAACAGCCAGTAATGACTCGCTCCAGTTAGCTTTCGCACAAACACTTAACGAAATCGATCATAACCTGGATCTGATCCGTGAAAAAGAAGGAACGCTGGTGTTGGGTCCTGAAAGCAATGCAGAACCAGGTATAACAAAAAGTGAGCATATCCAACGCAACATCAGTATTATCAATTCCCTGATGGAGCAGAACAAGGAAAAACTCAGCAAACTTAATGCGCAATTAAAAAAATCCAAGGCTAATAATGCAATGCTGACAAAACTGGCCGAAGGGACAAAGCTGAAGATCGAGAAACAGGAGGAAGAGATAGCGCAGCTTAAAACCCAGCTGACAGACAAATCCTTCGAAGTGGAAAAATTAAACATAAAGATGAACGATCTGCAGCTGGCCAATGCCATGTTAGAGGATAAATCGAATAAGCTGGATAAGAATGTAAACAGTGCTTATTATGCCGTTGGAAGTTATGAGGAATTGGAAAAAGAGCATTTAATGGAAAAACAAAGTGGAGTTCTGGGTATGATGAAAAAGAAAACATTAAAAGATGATTTTAAAAAGGAATATTTTACCGAAGTTGACAAGAGAAATACCGACTCCATTCCTCTTTTCGCTAAAAAAGCAAAGTTGCTGACTTTCCATCCTAAAAATTCATTTGCTCTTGAAAAAGATAAGGATAAGATAACCTGGCTCAAGATTAAAGATCCGGATGAATTCTGGAAAACATCCAAGTACCTGGTGGTAGAAGTTCAGAAGATACCCTCGTGACCGTTATATTTTCAATTACAAAAACTCCATCCTGGCAAGATGGGGTTTTTTGCATTTTAAGATACCAGGATTCGGGATACAGATCAAATAGGGATTTAGGAAAAGGATTTCCTGTACTAAACCACGAAGTAAATGTAAAATTAGTTTTTAGTGATCTTATAATTTTGAGAGCTATCGCCGTTAAGCACGCTCAAAATATACAACCCCTTACTGTAATTATTTAAATCGATCACCTGATTATTTCCCGATATACTTTCGGATGAATAAAGTAATTCCCCGAACATATTATAAAGGAGAAATTTATAAACGCTCTTATCATTTTTTCCAAAGTCGATATTTATCACATTACTGGTAGGATTCGGATAAATATGTATAGCAGGCAATGTATGAACTGTTTCTGCCGAGGTTACGTTTGAGGTTCCACTCAATGCCAGATCTACCACATAGATTGAACCCTGTGTAGATTTATTATATAAAAATTTGATTTTTTGCACCTGCGTCAGATCAATGCCTGTAAAATCGCTGATTGGAATTTTAATGGTATTGAACATCACCTTAGGTAATTCCGAAGATTGTGAACCCGGAGGATGATACATTGCATGCGTGTAAGCACTTATGGACTTGCTGCTGACATTGGACGTGGCATCTATCAGCTGGACTGTGAAATCCAGGTCCGAGACCGATGTGTATTCTGAAAAATCAATAGCAGCTCTGAATTGCAGGCTCTTGTAAATACTGAAATTTTTATTGTTTGCAGAAATTATATTTTCATAAGAATCTGTAGGATTATCCCAACTCATTCCTAATTGCGACATTCCCAATACACTTTTGTATCCACTGTGCGGTTCCTTATCGGGAGAGGAGCTTACGCTGCAATTTATTTCACCGGCATCATCCGCACAAATATCAAATTTTATAAGACCGGAGGAGCTTACAGCTCCGCCTAACGTATTTGTAAGTTCAGCGTTTTCGGAATCTTCTCTGTTCACATCCAACCGCATAGATTTAGGAGCATGGTATGAAACAAACACATCTGCAGTACCCAATGTTGAAGAAACAGGCGGAACAATATCATCTACTTCCAAAATGGGAGCAAAAGCCATTTCATTTCCAATATATACCCTGAAAAAAGCACTTGCATATGTATTAAATGCTGCCTGCTGTTTTGCCGGAGTCAGCCTTTTACTTGTACCGGAATTTGTACCACAGTGCGGATCGTTGCCTCCGTAATTATCATCCCAGTCATCCGATGTTCCGGCTATGTAGGAACCAGGAGTCCATACCGTACTAAAAAAATTATGATTTGCCCCCATCAAAAGAACCGAATGTTTTGGCGCATTGTCCAAAGGATCCGAATAGCGGGCATCGTCGTAGAAATGTACTCCCTGTATATCTGAAACATCGCCGTCGCAATAGGGAGCTATATTCATAAACGGGATTCCATTTAATATTTTCCGGCCAAAATCAACAGGGGCCAAGGCAAGGACAGCCCTGATTCCATAGGGAGATCCCAACGATTTATTAAGGAGTGCGTGTGCAACAACACCTTCTCCGCCACGTGAATGCCCCATCGTGCCTATGTTTTTCATATCGAGCTTACCAATAAACAATGTACCGAAGGGCGCAGCACCCGTGGTATTGTACGTTTTCCAAAGATCGAGATGATGTTGCATTAATTCTGCTCTTGCTGCCATCCCGCGATCTGCAATACTGTTATCATCTGCATTAATTGCATTTGTAGAGATCGAAATAACAATGTAGCCGTGACTTGCCATTTGAGTGGCAAAATAATTATATCCCTCAAAGCTGGTAATGGATTGATATCCGCTTATACAGGGCCAATCTTCGGTGGTTACAGACGGAGAACTTGTTTTATAACAAGTTTCATGTCGTCCATGCATAAGGACCAAAACAGGAAATGGTCCTCCATTCAAAGAAGATGGGTAATGCACAGAGCCACGCATTTCAATATCCTTGGGAAAGCTGGGGGCATTAAATGCGAGGTCTCCTAAATTATAGGAGCCGGTTGAAACAGTAAAAGGGCCTTTCACACCCGGATCAGGAGTATTTTGAGCAAATGATTTGAAAACAGTGGAAACAAAAATTAACACTGCGACTGACAGCCCGCTCTTATTTATCATGTGTCTGTACCTGTTTACTGAATTTGCCAAGTGACCAGCATGTTTTTTCATTCTTCTTACAGAACCTTTTAATGTCCTTCCTTTCATCCGCATCGCTCCGGAGTTTATTTCCATAGCTCATCCAGACATCATCGCCTTCTGTTAACCCGTTGAAATCATCCAGAGGAATAAAAAAAGTAATAACTCCTGTCTTATCCTTTTTATACTGCTTGCTTAAACTAAAATCTTTTTTACCAATGTGTAAGATATGAATATTATTACCGGAATAAAATGGCCGGGAAGAAGTAATGGTAAATTCAACGGTCTGCTCTTTTTGTTCAACCGAAGAAATTTCCGTTTTTATTTTTTCCTGTGCAAAAACAAATTCTGAAAAGCTAAAAGTCAAATAGGCGAATACAATTAAAAAAGATTTCATGTTATGCTAATTTAAAGCCCGGCTTTTGAATAGAACTAATGTAATTAATAATCCGACGCAAATTGTACCACCGAAAAATATATCAAGCCCCATTAAACACAAAAAACCAAACACGAAATTGAACCGTCCAAGTAATCCACGGTAATGGCTATATTTGGGCATGTTTTTTAGTGAAATAATAGGCCAAAACGAAGTAAAAAAACGTCTTGTTCATTCGGTTTCAGAAAACAGGGTAAGCCATGCCCAATTATTTCTCGGTTCAGAAGGAAGCGGTGCATTGGCATTGGCTGTTGCGTATACTCAATACATACTTTGCAAGTCCCGGAGAGAAGGGGAAGCCTGCGGATCATGTGCTTCGTGTATAAAAAACAATAAACTGGTACATCCAGATGTGCATTTTGTATATCCCATCGCTATAAAAAAAGGATCTGTAGAAAAAAGTACGGACGTTGTCTCCGAATGGCGGGAGGCTTTTCTGGCCAATCCTTATTTAAATTTATCCGATTGGTTTTCGTGTATGGACGCCGAGAACAAACAGCCTATCATAGGGGTGGAAGAAAGCGCGGAAATATTGCGCAAACTTGCGCTCACTACTTACGAGGGAGAATTTAAAGTGATGATTATCTGGATGCCGGAAAAAATGCACACTTCTGCAGCTAATAAATTGTTGAAAATACTGGAAGAACCGCCGGATAAAACTCTTTTCATTCTTGTATCGGAAAATGAGGAGGCTTTGCTACGTACCATATACTCACGTACCCAGCTTATAAAAGTAACTCGCATCGGTGACGAAGACATTAAAAAAGCGCTGATGGAAAGAAATCAGTTTCCCGATACTGATGCAGCCAGAATTGCGTATCTCGCCGATGGAAATTTTAATGCAGCGCTCAGACTGACCGGTGAAAATCCGGAGGAAAATCCAAACCTGCAAAGATTCAGGGAGTGGATAAGAATGGTTTTTAAAGCCGATGTTGTTGCGATTATTTCCTGGGTGGAGGAAATTGCAAATTCAAAAGTAGGGAGAGAGAACCAGAAAGCGTTTCTTTTATACGGTATAAATATTATCCGGGAATGCTTAGTGGGAATGTATGGCGATAAAAAATTGCTGCGGGTTGGCGGCGAGGAGCTGGATTTTGTGGAAAAGCTTTCCACACGGCTAAACGGAAATACCTGCAAAGAATTAGCGGATGAAATGAACGAAGCCATTATCCACATAGAAAGAAACGGGAGCGGCAAATTAATATTTACTGATCTGTCGTTAAAGTGTATGAAAACGGTAAGGAAAAAAGAAAAATTATCTGCCTGAGTTTACCAAACCTGTAAAAAACATTCTTCAGTAGATTTCCTCTGAGATAACCGGCAAGAAAAAGAAATGAAAAAACAAAAAGTTGTTGTAGGAATTACCGGAGCCAGCGGATCTATTTATGCCAAGGTGCTATTGGAAAAACTTATTTCCCTGAAGGATCAGGTGGATAGTGTAGGAATCGTGATGAGTGATAATGCAAAAGAGGTCTGGAAGACAGAACTGCACACTGCACCGGTCCCGAAAGCAGAGACAAAACACGGCATGAAAATAAATTTTTACGGAAAAAATGATTTTCACGCTCCCTTTGCTTCGGGTTCATCGGATTTTCGAACAATGATCGTATGTCCCTGTTCTATGGGAACAATGTCCAGGATAGCAACAGGGGTCTCAAATGACCTGATCACCCGCGCTGCGGATGTAATACTGAAAGAAAGAAGAAAACTGATTCTCATTCCCCGTGATACTCCACTGAGCCTGATCCATATCAACAACATGAAGGTAATCACAGAAGCGGGCGGTATTATTTGCCCTGCTTCTCCTTCTTTTTATTCTCAGCCCAAAACTTTTGAAGCACTTGCCTCTACTGTAGTAGATCGGGCATTGGATCTGTGTGGTCTGGATATAAAGATGTACAGGTGGGGGAAAAAATACAAATAGCTCCCTGCTTCCAACAGGAAATTATTTCAAAACTATTTTTTGAGAAATTACTCTATCCGCTGATTCGACTCTTATAAAATACACTCCCTTGGGATAAGAAGATAAATCTAAAACCGTGTATTGATCTGCATTTTTTGCTTCTAAAATTTCTCTACCAAAAACATCGTGAATTGAAAATTGGAATTTTTCTGAAAAATTAATTGCAACCATGCCCGACGTAGGATTAGGTAAGAGTTCGAGCTGAGAATTACTTTTCTCTTGCTGACGCACGTCCACAATCATCGGAAAGCCATAAAACCCGCAAGCTCGTTGCCCATAATGACTATTTCCCTGCGGATCAATGCCAAGAAAATCAAGCGCTGAGATATTATGAGTTATAAAACACACTAATGACGGGCCTCCTTCCCAGTGAGGAGCAATTTGAAATAATCCACAATCAGAGCCTACTCCTTCAATTAAATGTCCATATATGCTGGTGCCGGTGAAGTTAAATCGTTTATAATAAATACCATTTATTGGTGGTGAGGTCGAATCGATCGAAGTAACAATAGAAGGTTGGGGCAGATAATTTTTTAAATACGTTGGTCGAAGTGTGTCTCCGATTTGCAAATCAAAATCATACAAGAGAGTATCGGATAACATGCCAGCGCTTCTATAAAATACTTTTTTGTTAATAATATCCTGTCTTAGCGCTCCTAAATATTTATAGGATGAAAGTATTGTGGACGGGCCATAGGGGTATTTGTAAATATTTCTTTCGAAGTAAAGTTTATTGTATGATACATTACTGATTAATGTATCCCCATGCATAATATATACGTCTCTTTGAACCGGATTATTATTCGGCTGCGTCCAATTAACAATCCATAATGCTGAATCCTCAGGGAAGGGGAGATAGGTATTAGGCTGAGCAAATACACGAAATGAAAAAGAAATAAAAATTAAAAACAGAAATTTTACCATAGCACTAAAATTGAATGGTAAATGTAAGAATTAGGAAAGAAAAAGCAAAGTTTATCTAAGCACTCTTAAACTGCCTCAAAAACCTTACATCATTTTCGTAAAAAAGCCGGATATCATTTATCTGGTATTTGAGCATAGCAATGCGCTCAATTCCCATGCCGAAAGCAAAGCCGGTATACTTTTTAGAATCTATTTTGCAATTTTCCAGCACTTTCGGATTCACCATGCCGCAGCCCAATATTTCTACCCAGCCGCTGTATTTGCATATGGCACAACCCTTACTTCCGCAAATGAAACAGGAAATATCTACCTCCATGCTTGGCTCGGTAAACGGAAAATAGGAGGGGCGCATCCTTATCCTGGTCTTTTCGCCAAACATTTCCTGGGAGAAATATAAAAGTGTTTGTTTCAGGTCTGCGAATGATACATCCTGGTCCACGTATAATCCTTCTACCTGATGAAAAAAGCAATGCGCCCTGGCAGAAATGTTTTCCTTGCGAAAAACCCTTCCCGGGAAAATACTCCGGATGGGAGGCTTAGAGCTCTCCATTACGCGGATCTGCACGGAAGAGGTGTGTGTTCTCAGAACATGATCCCCCTTTACAAAAAAAGTATCCTGCATGTCACGGGCGGGATGGTCCTCTGGCAGGTTAAGAGCAGTAAAATTATGCCAGTCATCCTCCACCTCACGGTCCTCTTTTACCGTAAATCCTATGCGTGAAAAAATGGCTACAATATTATTTCTTACTATGGAGATAGGGTGACGTGCACCAAATGCAATGGGCTCGGCAGGCCGCGTCAGATCAGTATCCGCGGAAGATGTTTCTTCTCCCGCTTCAAACTTTTCTTTAAAATGATTGAACTTTTCCTGAGCTTTGTTTTTTAAGTCATTCAGATGCCTGCCTACTTCCTTACGTTCATCCGTTGCCAGATTTTTAAAATCATCGAACAACGCAGTAACCTGGCCTTTTTTGGCAAGCCATTTGAGCCTGAACTCTTCCAACTGCTCTTTGGTTTCGACCTTTATTTCGTCAACTTCTAAAAGAAGCTTATGCACTTTATCTTTCATACTGTTTTTATAATTACAACGACGCTCCGTTTAATGTAACCCGATAACCGATCTTTGCACCTGCCAGACGAAGGGTTTTTTCTACCGAACAATATTTTTCCATGGAAAGCTCCACGGCCCGTTTTGCTTTACCCGGCTCTATGTTTCCTTTCAGCTGAAAATGAACATGTATATCGGTAAATACCTTTGCCGCATCCTGGATATCTTCCTGCTCTCCCTCTACCTCCACGTAAAAATCTTCTATCTGCTGTTTTTGCTTTTTCAGGATATTGACAACATCAATCCCGCTGCAGCCTGCCAGCGACATAAGCAGCATTTGGGTGGGGCGAACACCCTGGTTCTTTCCTCCAATTTTTTCAGCAGCATCTATCTGAACGGTTTTACCATCTTCATTCTTTGCTTCAAAATGAAAAGCATCGTCAAGTCTTTTTAATGATATTTTCATACAGGAGCCAAAGGTAGAGAAAGATTTATATTTGCAGTTTATGAGTTTGCAAGTATATAGATATAACTTGCCCTTTTTGCTTGAAAATGGGCATAATTTTCCTTCCCTGGAAATTGCCTTCCATACGTATGGCCGCCTGAATCCTAAAGCTAATAATGTCATATGGATCTGCCATGCATTAACCGCCAATTCAGATGCGGCCGATTGGTGGAAAGAATTGGTGGGGCCGGATAGATCCTTTGACACGAATAAGTATTTTATCGTTTGCGCAAATATCTTGGGTTCCTGCTATGGAAGCTACGGCCCTCTGAGTGTAAATCCGGATACGGGAAAAAAATTCTACAGCACTTTTCCCCAGATAACTATCCGGGATATGGTAAGTGCACATGTTCTCCTACGAAAACATCTCGGGATAAAAAAAATATATATCGGTGCAGGAGGTTCTATGGGTGCTTACCAGCTGCTGGAATGGGCTGTAATGGAACCTGGAATATTTGAAAGGCAAATACTGCTCAGCACTTCGGCCCGTGAATCTGCCTGGGGGATCGCTATTCATACAGCACAACGTTTAGCCATCGAAGCAGATTCCAGCTGGAAAGATAATTCGGACGATGCAGGGGCCAAAGGCCTGAAGGCAGCACGGGCCATAGGAATGCTTACCTACCGCAACTATGAAACATTTGCTGAGAGGCAAACGGATGACGAACACCACAAGCTGGATAATTTCAAAGCATCTTCCTATATCCATCACCAGGGCGATAAATTAGTGAAGCGATTCAACGCATATTCCTATTGGATTCTTACAAAATCCATGGATTCACACAACCTGGCGAGAGGAAGAAAAAATATTGAATCTGTGCTGAAATCTATTAAAACAAAAACACTCGTTATCGGAATTTCAAGCGACATACTTTGTCCAAGCTCTGAGCAGAAATTTTTAAAGAAACACCTTTTCAATGCCAGGCTTAAAATCATTGACTCATCCTATGGACACGATGGCTTTCTGATAGAATGGCAAAAACTTACAAAAGCAATTGCTTCATTCCTAAAAAAATAAATTACTGCCTCTTTTTTACCCGTGAAAAAACAACCCGCGAGTATGCCAGCTTTGCGAATCAGACTATAAAAAAAGGCCTGCATTGCTGCAAGCCTTTTCCTGATTGTAAGGATATATCATCAATACACCATCACTTTCTTGATCGTTTCGTTTTTAGAATTAGACACACTTAACAGATAAATTCCTTTTCCGAAAGAGGAAATATCAACCTTATTGGAATAGACGCCGTTGAAGTCATTCAATTTTTCTTCGTAAACGGACTGCCCTACCGTATTGGTAATTTTTACTGAGTAATTATCCGTCTTCTCTATATTAAAAGTAAGAGTAAAAACCCCGCTATTCGGATTCGGAAAAATATCCAATTGGTTGCTTAAAAATAAATCCGTAATCCCGGTAAGTGAACATGGATCTGTTATTTGTACAGGTGTTCTTCCTGTATTACAAACAAGCGGAGTGAATATCCAATCGTAAAAGAAGTAATAATACCCAGGAGATCCGGCATTGGTTTCTGTAATAGTAATAGCTCCACTTCCACCATCTGTTATTGGGAAAGCAGCTCCCGCAGTGTTTCTATACGCATCCACCGCCCCACGGAATTTGATAAAATAATTCGTCCCCGGATATATTGTGCGATTAATAGTAACCGTGGTAGGAGTCACCGTTCCGGATGCGGCAATGCTCAAGGTAGTATCCGTGACCAGGTTGCCGTTTGAATCCAGGATTTCAATTGTCCTCATTCCCGTAACTGTCGAATATACTTTGACAGAATTAATTTTCACAGGTTTGAGTACGTCAAAATAAAGTCCCCGGATATCATTGGCATTGAAAACCGCTCCCAGTCCAATAGTATTGTCAGATGCTCCGACAATATCTATATTTCCTGCAGGGAATGCTTCATCTACATAGAGTGTTTGTGTTCCCCACAAGGTGGTAGCGTATGTATTTCCAGTGGCTAAAACGCTGCCACCCGCAGGTTGATTCCACCAGCGTACTGTTCCTGGCGTAACAGCCGGAGTTGCGGTAAGAGTAACAGATTGAGGACCGCAAATTGTATAAGAAGGTGCGGTAGGTGCCGGCTGGCTGGAATTTATAGTTATATAGTTTGTAAAGGTTTCCGAACTTGCCGGTCCAACTGCATTATTAACCGTAAGCGATACGGAATATGTTCCCGAAGTATTATATGCTACAAAGGGATTCTGAGCGGTGGATGTTGCCGGATTTCCTCCCTGGAAAGTCCAGTTCCAGGAAGTTGGTGTTCCCGCAGAATAATCTGAAAACTGAACACCCAGGCCCGGGCATCCTATGAGCACGTTCCCGGCAAAATTTGCATCGGGCGGATAAGGACCGGCATACAACGTTGATTCCCACATGCCTCTGCCATAGGTAGAAGCACGTATTTTACTTCCGCTGTAAAATATTTCCAGTTGAGTAATATTCACATTCGGAAGCCCGCTTGAAAACGGCTGCCATACGATCGAGCTTGCATCCTTATAAAATACACCTGCATCTGTTCCGATGTACAAAGCATCATTTCCGTTTTTGTCCACTGCTATGCAGTTAACCGGAATATTCGGAACCGACGCAGATATATTTGTCCATGTTACTCCCTGATCGGTAGTTTGGAAAACCTTATTCACATTTGAAAACCCGGAATAGGTAAGCCATGCTTTATTCGGGTTAGTAGGATGAAAAGCAATGTCAGAAAAAATTCCATTGGGAAGACCGGTAACTGCAGTCCAGTTAGTTCCTCCGTTTGTAGTTCTGTATAAAATACTGCCTTTGGCAGCTAAAATAACCTGACCATTGGTGGTTGGAGCTGCTGCAATTGCCTGAACATATACGGTGCTTGTAGAAATGGTACCCAGCTTGGTCCATGAAGTACCGCCTGTAGTACTCTTCCAGACATTGGCAAATCCACAATAGATTGTATTTGCAGTGGTAAGATCTTCATTGAATTCTGTTACCCAAGGGCCGGGGCCGTTGGAACCAACAAACTCGGTAATTCCCGAGGTGCATTGGCTAAAGGAAGTACCGCCATTGGTAGAGCGTTGCAGCATGCCATAGTAAAGCGATCCCCATTGGTTCTGATCGTTTCCATGACTGATAAATGCTTTCATTCCATCGCCTCCGATTACACGGCTCCAGCTTGTTCCATTCAAACGGTTTGTTCCGTTATCCTGCCAGCCTTGTAAAAGCAAAGTAGCATTTGTTGCCGATTGTCCAAAACCATACATTTGAGCAATCTGAAGTCCACCATTGCTCTTATCAGTCCAGGAAGACCCTCCGTTTGCTGTAACAAATAGGCCTCCATCACAGGCCGAATAAAGGTTTGAACCGTTGTATTCCAATTCATGAATGTCGGCATGTACATAAGGAGAACCACCGGACCAATAGGATTGCTGGGTAAAACTTGCTGTTCCGCTATTTGGCACGTTGGTACATTTCCAAACATCCAATCCTCCTACTACAACCTCGTTTGCAGTAGTGGGAGAAGCCTCCATAGCGATGGCATAAAATCCCTGGGTTCCGATGATAGCAGATCCAACCGTTAACTTGGTAAATGACGCTCCACTGTTTGTAGATTTATAAAATCCTTCCAGATCATACGAAGTTACTTTGGCAGCAACCAGATAAACCGTAGTGGGAGTGGCTGCAGAAACAGCAATTGCCATGCGCTGGCAGTTGGCTGCAAGCGGTAACACAGCTGTAATCTTGGTCCATGAAGTTCCGCTGTTGGTTGTACGGTAAAATTCATTGCCGCATACATATAATGTAGTGGGTGTGCCCGGCTGGAATTCGATGTCCTTAAAAGAACCGGCCAAAACAACGCTAAAAGTAGTTCCTCCGTTTGTGCTTTTGTATACACCTGCTGTGCTGGCAACATAAAGGGTGTTCGAATTGGTCGGATCAATGAGAACCTTTCCAATTTGCCTGAACTGTGGTAAACTCATCGACAGGCCTGTGGTATTCCATGTAGCTCCTCCGTCTGTAGTTTTTAACAATCCTACCGAATAGGTGTCACCTCCGTCGGCATCTCCAGTTGCGAGATACATAGTATTGGGGTTATTCTTATCGATTGCGAGATCATTACAGCCAATAACCTGGGGCAACTGATCTGTATTGGTACTCCATGTGTTTCCACCATCTGTCGTTTTCCATAAGCCCCCGCCCGGTGATCCGACCCACATGGTTGTGGGAGTTGTGGGATGAACGGTAACAAATTGTAAACGACCTGCGCCACCGCCTCCCGAAGGCACTGTGGAGGTGGAAGGCCCGATCAGTGTCCAGTTTCCGGCTGCGAAAGTTTTGTATCCCTGTTTATACTGGGACATTGCTTTCCAAACGGCATCCGGGGCAAAACGTTCACCTGTAAGTGATACGCGCGGAGCCATGAAATGCTCCCAACGTTTAAATTGTTCAAATCCGGGAACTTCCAGTTCTCCTTCACGAACTGCTTCTCCGCCCTTTTTAGCAAGTTTTCTTTTTTCCCGTTCAAGCTTCTGCTCAGCTTTATTGTAATATTTATAAAATGCTTTTTGCACTTCATAAAAATTAACATTAGGGTCTTGCATTTTGTTTACCCAGTCCTGGGCAAATAACCCGGAGGTAAATAAAATTGTGATCAGTAAAGTGATGCTTCTCAGTTGATGTTTTTTCATTGTAAATAAATTATTTAGGGTTAATATAGCCGCGCGTAAAGGTAATAATTACGGGAAAGCCTGTCTGATATTTACTGCTAACTTTTAGCCGTAAAAAACTTTCTACGGATACTTGTTTTATACACCACCTCTTTTACCCTACGAACCTACATTGTAAAAAGTTGGGTTAGCTAAAAAAAAAGAATTTTAAGCTTTATTTTTTAGTTAAAATATAATCCGATAACGGGATTCCGGGAAATTAACATTTCTTATGCCAATTTCTAAGCAAATTTTCATCGGATGCTGCGCTAATAAATTGAAGATTTTCGAAAGTATTGGACAAATAAAGCATAAAACTCCTACCAAATCCCATTTGCTTTTCCATCCATATAGTCGTCGGATATTCCTGGCGAAAGTCTTGCGAGAAACCCGGATTACATGATGAAATGCGCACTGATGGATTCGTGACTGAGCACTTTGTCAATCACGCTTGCAAACAGGTCAGCAACAGAGATCACTTTTATCTTTGCATTCTCCTGTTTCAATGGAATTGTATCGGTAACGATCATTTCCACCAATTTTGATTTCTCGATCTTTTCGTATGCCTTTCCGGAAAGTACGGGATGTGTACAAATTGCGCGAACACTTTTTGCTCCCTTATCCATCAGCATATCGGCAGCCGTGCAAAGTGTTCCCGCCGTGTCCACTAGATCATCCACAAGAATTACATTTCTTCCCTCCACGTCACCAATTACCGTCATGCTTTCAATCACGTTTGCCTTTTTTCGCTGCTTGTAACAAATAGCAATTTCTGCACCTAAATATTTTGCATAGGCGTTTGCCCGCTTGGATCCTCCAATGTCGGGTGTAACAATTGTAAGCTCGGAAAGATTTATTTTCTTTATGTAAGGAACAAATACCGTCGATGCAAACAGATGATCCACAGGCATTTCAAAAAAGCCCTGTATTTGGTCAGCATGCAGGTCCATTGTCATAATCCTGTTTGCACCTGCTGCAGTTAACAGGTTGGCCATAAGCTTTGCGCCGATAGGAACACGGGGCTGGTCTTTTCTGTCCTGGCGGGCAAATCCAAAATACGGGATCACAGCCACAATGTTTTTTGCCGAAGCCCGTTTTGCAGCATCTATCATCAGCAATAACTCAAAAAGATTTTCCGTGGGCGGAAATGTTGACTGGATCAGAAAAATATTACTGCCACGCACTGTTTCCTCAAAAGAAGGAGCGAATTCACCATCGCTGAAACGGTTAATCGCTACTTTTCCGAGTGGTTGTCCGCAGGCTTTTGCAATTTTTTCAGCAAAGGCCTGGGAAGCACCTCCTGAGAATATTTTTATATCTGGGGTTGTCATAAAAAATGAAATCAAAGATAGAAAATTTCAGAAGTGTCTGTACGTTAATACCAGAGATTGCCTGCATTAAATGCCCGCAGTACTTCAAAAAAATCAATTAATAATTATCTCCGCCTTAGTGTTTGGATTAGCTTTTCGTAGATTTTCTACCTTTAGCAACTGTTTTAAAAGAAACTGACAGAATAATCCCGTGAAAACAAAAAAAACTCTCTCAAAAGGACAGAAACCTGCTGAAAAGAAAACGAGAAAATACCTGAGGAGGCTATGGGTATTGGTGCTGGCGCCTTTCCTGTTGATTTTTTTGATCCTGTTTATGGTTTCCATGGAGTGGTTCGGAGAGCTTCCCAACATTGTAGAACTGCAAAATCCCAAATTAAATCTTGCCACAGAAATTATCTCATCGGATGGAAAGATTCTTGGAAAATATTATGCCGAGAACCGTGTTAATGTCAAGTTCAAAGAACTTAGTCCGTTCCTGGTGAACGGGCTGATTGCCACGGAGGATGCACGTTTTCAGAACCATTCGGGAATTGACCTGCGGGGACTATTCCGTGTACTGTTCCGGACAGTTATAGGCGGAGACCAAAGCGGAGGAGGAGGCAGCACACTCACCCAGCAATTGGCCAAAATGCTTTTCCCACGGGAAAAAAATCAGTCCAAGTTAAACCTTGCCATGCGGAAAATAAAAGAATGGATTATCGCTGCCCGCTTGGAACAGCAGTACACAAAAGAAGAAATTCTTACTATGTATGTGAACAAATTTGACTATGTCAACCTCGCTGTAGGAATAAAATCCGCTTCCAGAATTTATTTCAACACTACCCCCGATTCACTGAGGATAGAGCAAGCGGCTATGCTGGTGGGAATGTGTAAGAATCCGGCCCTTTTCAACCCGATGAGAAGAGCCGATACTACCCAGCAGAGAAGAAATGTGGTAATGAGCCAAATGGTAAAATATGACTACCTGTCCAAACAGGAATACGACTCACTGAAAGCTCTTCCATTGGGTTTAAATTTTCAGCAGGAAGATCACAACCTGGGCCTTGCTCCGTATGTACGTGAATACCTGCGGGATGATTTTTTGAAAAAATGGTGTGCCGAAAATCCAAAGCCGGATGGAACACAATACGACGTATACCGCGATGGATTAAAGATCTATACCACGATTGACTCCCGGATGCAACGTTATGCTGAAGTGGCGATGGAGCGACACATGAAGGATATCCAGAAAAGCTTTTCAAAAGAATGCAAGCAAAAGAAAAATGCTCCTTTTGATTGGCGTCTGACCAAGGAAGAAATAAATTCCATAATGAATTCTTCTATGCGTCGTTCGGACCGTTACCATTCGCTGAAAAACGCCGGCGCGAGCGACGCAGAGATAAAGAAAAATTTTAACACTCCTGTACCTATGACGGTCTTTTCGTGGAAGGGGGAATTCGATACTACGATGTCTCCGATGGATTCCATGCGTTACTACAAGCACTTTCTGCAAACGGGATTTATGAGCATGGACCCGCACACCGGGTATATCAAGGCCTGGGTAGGCGGGATCAATTACAAACACTTTAAATACGACCACGTAAACAGGCGTGCTACCCGGCAGGTTGGGTCAACATTCAAGCCCTTTGTATATGCACTTGCAGTGATGGAAGGGTGGAGTCCCTGCCAGCGAATTCCGAATGTTCCTGTCACATTTGAAATACCTGAGCAGCCGCCCTATACACCAAAAAACTCGGATAATGACTGGGATGGAAAAATGGTAACCATGAAGTTTGCACTGGCTCATTCCATTAATTGGGTTACAGCATACATCATGAAACAATTCGGACCGGACCCGGTGGTACAGTTTGCCCGGCGCCTGGGCATCTCCTCTGCCCTGGATCCTGTTCCCTCTCTTTGCCTGGGTTCTGCGGATATTTCTGTCTATGAAATGACAGGCGCCATGAGCACATTTGCAAATAAAGGAACACGTATAGAACCGATCTTTGTAACCAGGATTGAAGATAAGCACGGTAGGGTACTTGCTGACTTCCGACCCAGGACTGAAGAGGTAATGGACGAAGAAAAAGCATACGTAGCGCTTAGCATGATGCAGGGAGTTGTGCAGAACGGAACAGGAGTACGGCTGCGTTACAAGTACAAGCTGATGCAGCCCATGGCAGGAAAAACAGGAACTACCCAAAATAATTCCGATGGCTGGTTCATGGGTATTACCCCGGACCTTGTATCGGGCTGCTGGGTAGGGGGAGAAGACCGTGCCATCCATTTTTCTGGCATGCGAGAAGGTCAGGGTGCTTCGATGGCACTTCCTATTTTTGCATACTATATGCAGCAGGTATATGCCGATAAAAAAATAAACCTGTACCAGGGGGATTTTGAAAGACCGGAAAAAAAGATCGACGTAGAGCTGAACTGCGACCAGTATAATAAGGAAATGGAAGAAGGAAAAGGCGGTGCAAACGAACGGAATTCCGAAGATGATATCTGAAAATAATTACGTATGAACAAAATAGTTAAAAACTCAGACGAAGCGCTTAAAGGAGTAAAAGACGGGATAACGATTGCACTCGGAGGATTTGGCCTGTGCGGAATTCCGGAAAACAGTATTGCTTCACTTGTAAAACTTGGAGTGAAAAACCTCACCTGCATTTCGAACAACGCGGGAGTGGATGATTTCGGTCTCGGGCTTTTGCTTCAGGGAAAGCAAATTAAAAAAATGATCTCTTCGTATGTAGGAGAGAACGCAGAATTCGAACGGCAGATGCTCAGTGGGGAACTGGAGGTGGACCTAATCCCCCAGGGAACACTGGCAACGCGATTGATGGCAGCAGGATATGGAATGCCGGCCATCTTTACTCCCGCAGGCGTGGGAACGGAAGTAGCGATCGGGAAAGAAGTACGCCGGTTCAAATTCAACGGAACTGAAAAAGAGTATCTGATGGAATATGCCTTTGAACCAGACTTTGCTATTGTCAAAGCATGGAAAGGAGATACCCAGGGTAACCTGATCTTCAGGCTTACCTCCCGGAATTTTTCCCCCCTGGTGGCGATGTCAGGAAAAATTACAATAGCGGAAGTGGAAGAACTGGTTCAGCCCGGAGAATTGGACCCCGATCATATTCATGTTCCGGGAATTTATGTACACCGGATTTTCCAGGGAAGCAATTATCAGAAAAGGATTGAGCAAAGAACGGTTCGAAAGAGAATGTGACAATTAATAAATTAGCCGATTAGCTAATAGGTGCGAAAGTAATGAAAAAGGAAATTTTGGAAGAAAAAAGGAGATTTATTGTGGCAAACCAGCTACTAAAATCTGGAACAAGTATAGGAGCCAATGTATGGGAAGCACAAAACGCCGAAAGCAAAAATGATTTCATTCATAAATTCAAGATAGCAGCAAAGGAAATGGATGAAACGGAATATTGGCTCTTACTCTGCAAAAATTCGAAGCAATATCCTAAGGAAGAAAAGCTTTTTAATAAACTGGAATCCATTTCAAAGGTGATTAATAAAATAATTGCATCGTCAAAAAAATAATCGTCTAATCAGCTAATAAACAAATTTGCTAATCGGTATGCTTGATAAAAACGGAATCGCAAAACGTATAGCCCGGGAAATAAAGGACGGCTATTATGTAAACCTGGGAATTGGTATTCCCACACTTTGTGCAAATTACGTTCCCAAAGGGGTGGATATTGTGCTGCAATCCGAAAATGGAATTCTGGGCATGGGACCTTTTCCTTTTGAAGGCGAGGAAGATCCGGACCTGATCAATGCGGGAAAACAAACGGTAACCCTTTTGAAAGGAGCCTCTATTTTTGATTCTGCCATGAGCTTTGGGATGATACGGGCACAAAAAGTGGACCTGACCATCCTGGGCGCCATGGAAGTGAGCGAAACCGGTGATATTGCCAACTGGAAAATCCCGGGTAAAATGGTAAAGGGAATGGGCGGGGCGATGGATTTGGTGGCTTCGGCAAAAAATATTATTGTTGCCATGCAGCAGGTGAACAAAGCGGGCGAATCAAAGATGCTTCCTAAATGCACACTCCCGATTACCGGAGTGCGGTGCATCAAAAAAATTGTGACCGAACTGGGGGTATATGATGTGTTGCCTCAGGGAGGGTTTAAATTACTTGAACGTGCACCTGGGATTTCGGTAGATCATATTAAAAAATCAACTGCAGGTAAATTAATAATAGAAGGAGATGTCCCGGAAATGAAAATCGATTAAGGTCGTCATTGCGAACCCGCTTTTGGGCGAAGAAATTTTATAATGAGATTGCTTTGTCATTCCGAAACGGAATTCCTCGCCATGACGAATAAATATGCAAACACTTTCCATCATAATTCCCGCTTACAATGAAGAAAAGACAATTCATCTTATTCTCAATAAAGTCCTTGCCGTAAAGCTGATGGCAGATATGGAGAAAGAAATTGTCATTGTAAACGACTGCTCTAAAGACAACACTAAAGAAGTCATTGAAAAATACATTGCATCCCATCCTGAACAAAAATTTAATTTCTTCTCGCAACCGGTAAACAAAGGCAAAGGAGCAGCTATTCATAAAGGGATTGAGATCGCGCAAGGCGACTATATTATCATTCAGGATGCCGACCTGGAATATGATCCGCAGGAATACAATATATTACTTAAACCTATCCTGGATGGTTTTGCCGATGTGGTTTTTGGTTCCCGGTTTATGGGCGGTAACCCCCATCGCATTTTATTTTACTGGCATTCCCTGGGAAATAAATTCCTCACGGGTCTCTCCAATATATTTACCAACTTGAACCTTACCGACATGGAAACCTGCTACAAGCTCTTCCGTGCGGATATAATTAAAAATATAAAATTGCAGGAAAGGCGTTTTGGATTTGAACCGGAAGTAACCGCCAAGATTGCCCGCGTTCCGAAGATCCGCATTTATGAAGTAGGCATATCTTATTACGGCCGTACTTATGCCGAAGGCAAAAAGATTGGATGGAAGGATGGGTTCAGGGCGATCTGGTGTATTGTGAAATATAATCTTTAATGAAAAAGTACCTCTTCCTCTTTTTTTTGCTTGCTGTGTTGGGAATTTTGTATCTGTCTTTTCCCATTAATTCAAAAGAACATTTCGTTTCCATGGAAGGCAATAAATTCAAGTTAAATGGAAAAGATTTTTACCCCGTTGCTGTAAATTACCTGGTCACCCTACATTCAGATGGAAAAGAACTGTGGGCGGCCCCTGCCACCAGCTACGATGTTGATTCCTTACATGAGCTCTTAACAAAGGAAGAATGCCTCAAAGGATTACAGGCGGATCTTACCCTGATAAGGGAATTGGGATTCAATACGGTTCGTATCGTAGGGATCGGAGAAGAAGCGGCAGATGATCACAAGCGCATGAGCGATCTGTCCTTATTTGCCCGCTGTGGCAGAAGCCGAGACACCACGCTTCTGCTGTCAAACAAAGAGATGTACAATAAGTATTTTGAAGCGCTTGCCGGATTATTCCAGGAAGTTAATAATGCCGGACTCAAGACCATTTTTTTAGTCCGTACCCGGCCCGATGTGCTGACCACTGTAGATCATATTCGGAAATTAGCCACCCGCTTTAAAAGCGACACCAGTATCCTGGCGTACGACCTGTTCAATGAGCCTTTGTATTTTGATCATAAGGATAGAAAAAAAACAGAGGTGGATTCCATTGTAAGAAGCTGGAATAAATTACTCAAGATGTATGCTCCCAATCAACTGTTCACGATCGGGCTGGAGGGCATGCGGGAAATATTTGAATGGGATCCCAATATTCTGGATGTGGATTTTGTCTCCCTTCATCCGTATGAGTTTGAGCCGGGACAGGTTATGAATGAACTATACTGGTATGGAAATTATATCAAAAAACCCTGGATCATTGGGGAAACTGCCATTCCTGCGGATAATGATTCTGTGACCTATGAAGAGCAAAAAATATTTGCACAGAAAACATTGAATCAGGCCTATAACTGCGGTGCCATCGGTTATTCCTGGTGGCAATACAAAGATGTTGAATGGCATCAATACCGCGCAAATTTTATGGGGGTGGTTACACGGACAGGAGAAACAAAAACTATCAAAGGAAATTTACCGGTACAGGGAAAAATAAAACCGGTGGCAGATGCGTTTAAGAAATTTAAACCCTCAGAAAAAAAAGACAGTTGCATTTGCCTGTCTAATTATTATAACTATTCCGAGGGGAAAGCATGCCGGATTGTCGGGAAATTGGTCGACGAAGAAACCAATCAACCCATTAAGGGCGGTGTGGCCCTGGGATGGGACCAGCACTGGGTACACTCCTATCATACAGTTACAAAAGAAGACGGAAGCTTTGAGATATTAGGGGTTCATCCATTTTACCATTGGATCGCAACGACTACATTATACTCTGTTGTAAGAGATGATATTTCACCCGATACTGCCAAAGCGGGGAAGGACAATATTCCTACCATGAATATTGGCACACTTAAAATAAAAAAAATATTCTAACACAGGTTTCCCTGGCATGGAAATACAAACCAAACAGGAGACAGGTTTTTCCTTATCAGGGATCATTGCGTTTCTCCTATGTGCTGCACTCTTGCTGATAGGATATTTTTATTTTCCTCATAATATTCTTTGCTGGGACGTTTTCGGCTATTACCTCTATTTGCCGTTAACTTTTATTTATAACGACCTGGGCCTCAAAGATCCTGCTATCATTGATACGATCATTCAAAAATATAATAACACCAGTTCTTTTTACCAGGCACTTCCATCTCCGACGGGAACAAGGGTAATGCGGTACTCTATCGGTCTGTCTCTGCTCTATTCTCCTTTCTTTTTTATCGGTCATGTAATAGCCAAGGTTGGGGGCTATCCGGCAGATGGTTTTTCTGTTCCTTACCAATATGCAATCTGGTGCGGAAGCATGATTTTTGCCTTTGTCGGAATTTTTATTATCCGTAAAGTACTGTTAAAATTCTTTTCGGAAAAAATGGTTTCCTTTCTCCTTGTTCTTTTGATAGTGGGTACAAACTATACACTGCATACATCCGTACATGGTCAGGGCGCTATGCCTCATGACTATCTATTTACTCTTTATGCGTTCATCCTGTGGTTTACCATCCGCTGGCATGAATCTTATAAGCTCAACCATGCTATTGGGCTGGCAATAGCATGCGGACTTGCCATCCTAAGCCGCCCTTCCGAAACAGTTTGCCTGCTTATCCCGATGCTTTGGGGGATTCATGACACACGAAGCTTGTTTGAAAAAATGTCAGTGTTAAAACGGAGGATAACCCATGTTATTGTATTCGCCACGATACTAACCGGCATTGGGTTTATTCAATTCAGTTACTGGAAAATATATACAGGATCATTTATTTTTGACAGCTATTCTAATCCTGGCGAAGGACTTGACCTTTTTCCTCCTCACACAATCAATTCGTTATTCAGTTTTAGAAACGGATGGTTTATTTACACACCTGTAATGATGCTTGCCATGGTTGGGTTCTTTTTTCTTTATAAGAAGGATAAGCCTCTGTTTGGATCCATATTTGCCTTTTTTCTTGTCAACTTATGGATTGTAACGAGCTGGACCGTGTGGTGGAATGGTCCAAGTTTCGGTCAGCGTTACCTGATCGCTTCCTACCCTGCTCTTTCTATTCCTTTGGGATATTTTTTCGTTTCAGTTTCTGAAAGAAATACTTTATTAAAAAAAGTATCTATTGCTATTGCCTTTTTTTGCGTCGGTTTAAATCTGTTTCAATCATGGCAGATGACTACCGGAATATTACCAACCCCCAGAATGACACAGGATGCATATTTTGCCGCTTTCGGTGAAACAGAAATCCCGGAGGGAATTGAAAAACTACTTCATATAGATCCCCTGTCACCCGGAGCTGCTGACATAAATCCTGCTGACTATGAAAAAACCAATACGTACACGGAAGATTTTGAAAATTGTGCTGCTGCGACTCAAGATTCATCCGTTTCTCTGTCCAAATTTTTAAAAATGGATTCAGTATGTATTTATTCTCCTAACATTGAAAAAAAATATAGCAAACTAAGTGATAAAGATCACGTCAAAATGAAGATCAGCCTGCAATTGTATTCTACAACCGATCCTAAAGAAAATCCCGGTTCCCTGGTAGTTAGTTTTGAACACAAGGAGCGCACTTACGGTTATACTTCCATTGATGTGGAAAAACAGGATTGTAAATTAAACACCTGGCATACTGTTTCTTTCAATTACATTACACCTGTTATCCGCTCTGGTAGGGACCAAATGAAAGTCTATTACTGGCATCGAGGAAAAAAGCCTGTGTTTATCGATAACCTGCAGGTGGAAATATGGGAAAAGAAAGATTAGCCTCAAAAAATTATTTTTCTCCTGTTAAAATAAAGTATAGATGAACGGAGCAAGTGCCGAACCACCTCCAATTACTACTACTGTCCCTAAAATCAGCAGTACAATAACTATTGGCAGGAGCCACCATTTTTTTCTCTCTTTCAAATAATGCCAAAAATCTTTTATAAAATCAAGCATGGTTTTACATTTACCACATGTTCTCCAAATCCCTACCGGAATAAGTATGATCCCGATCTATATAGTATGAGTTTTTCTTCTTCCCGAGCAGCATACTATCCTTTTTAAAAATTTTCCGGAATATTGCTAAAGGTAGTAAAAAAGCAAAAAAGATAAGGGAAAGGATTATTTTTGACATGATACTTCCTATGAGTTCAGAAAATTTAAGCCAAACTCGGGAAAAAAAATTTGTTAAATAGGGAGAAAATATACCTGTTAAAACCAATGCCAAAGCAACTAAAAGAAATATTCTTCTGTCCAGGAACCAAAAGAGCACTATAAGCGCCCCAACAAGTACTAAAAGAGTTTCCAGCGATTTTTCTTTTTTCATTTTAGTCTAAGGTATATTCCTCTTTCCATATTTTTTCCTCTTTCCATACAGGTTGTTCTTTTTTGAAGAAAACAAAGTTTTCAAGAACGAGGTAATCCATCTCCGTTCTCATGAAACATTTATATGCATCTTCGGGTGTACAAACAATAGGTTCCCCCCTAACATTGAAACTTGTGTTTACCACAATTCCGTATCCGGTAATTCTCTTAAACTCCCTGATCAATTCCCAAAAAACCGGATTAGTTTCTTTATGAACTGTTTGAATCCTTGCTGAAAAATCTGTGTGGGTCACGGCTGGAATATCCGAACGTTTGTAATAAAGCTTATGGCGTATATCCAACGAGTTGAAATTGTCAGGTAGTTTATTTCTCCTGTCCGCAATAACGGCCTGTACTTGAAGCATGTAAGGAGATTCCCTGTTGTATTCGAAATACTGTGCACATTCCTCTGCCAAAACAGCAGGAGCAAATGGGCGAAAACTCTCCCTGTATTTTATCTTGAGGTTAAGTTTTTTCTGCATATCTTCATTACGTGCATCCCCGATAATGCTCCTTGCTCCCAATGCACGTGGACCAAATTCCATTTTTCCCTGAAACCATCCTATTACATTCCCGTCAGCTATTAGTTTTGCCACCGCTGTGACCATTTGGGAAGTGGTGGCTTTAAAATCATATTTCGCATTGTATTTTTTAGCAATTAGCCTGATGTCCAGATCACTGAATTGTGGCCCTAAGTATGATCCTTCCATTGCATCCGGAAAAACTACCGAACGTTCCTTATTAAAATAAATATGATATCCCGCCAATGCCGCACCAAGCGCTCCTCCGGCGTCCCCTGCAGCAGGTTGAACAAAAATATTTTCAAAAATTTCTGCTTTAGCAAGTTTCCCGTTCGCCACGCAATTGAGTGCAACTCCACCAGCCAAACACAAATTTTTTGACTTGGTTAATCGTTTCGCTTCCCGGGCCATTTTAATCACTATCTCTTCAGTAATTTGCTGAATGGCTAATCCCAAATTGCAATGACACTGCTCCAGTTCTGATTCCGGATTTCTTTTTTTAATGCCGAAAAGCAACTCCCACTTTCTGTCCTGTGCCATCCTCAATCCCGTTGCATAATCAAAATATTCCTGATTGAGCCAGACTGAACCATCCTCCTTTATATCTAACATCTCATTTTTAATAAGATCAATATACTTCCTTACCTCCGCAGAATCCAGTGTTCCATAAGGGGCAAGGCCCATAAGCTTATATTCTCCGGAGTTCACTTTGAATCCAAGAAAATAGGTGAATGCAGAATAGAGTAAACCAAGAGAGTGAGGAAAATGGAGTTCCTTTAAAATTCTAATTCCATTTGCAGTGCCGTGACAAATAGAAGCTGTAGCCCATTCTCCTACTCCATCAATAGTAAGTATTGCCGCATCTTCAAACGGAGCCGGATAAAATGCACTTGCTGCGTGAGACAAATGATGTTCGGTAAACAACAGTTTTACTTTTCCTTTTTTGTACTTCTCATCCGTTTGCAGCAATTCATCATGAAGCAACCGTTTAAAAAACATTTTTTCTTTTAACCATACAGGTATGGACATCGTAAAGGATCTTATTCCTTTAGGAGCAAATGCATAATATGTTTCCAACAGACGTTCGAACTTGAGTAAGGGTTTATCGTAGAAAACAACTGCATCCAATTCATTCAAAGAAATTCCTGAAGATTTTAAACAAAATCTAATCGCCTCTTTTGGAAACGCAGAATCATGCTTTTTTCGTGTAAAGCGTTCTTCCTGTACAGCCGCGATTATTTTTCCATCTTCTACAATAGCTGCCGCAGAATCATGGTAAAATGCTGATATACCCAGAACCTTCATGATGTTATCTGCAAATAATCAATTACCGGTTGTCTTCTTTTGGTCATGTTCCAACATCCACACAGCATCTAATTTTATCATTGAATCAAGTTGAATATTCTTTCGGATGGCTTTTTGCTCAACATTTTTCAGCCAATCCTTATTTGCTCTTATTTGCCCCTCGTAATATTCAATGGAGTTTCTGTTTTTATCCTGCTGTTTCCGAAAAATCATAGTAGCATCATCCCTGGAAATACATTTCTTAATTTCTTCGCATAAAAGTTTATTATAATGAGAATTAGGATGACCATTATCTTTTATCATGTAATTAAAGTAATCATACTTTTTATAAAGTGTATCCCTTTTAATAAGGTCGCGGGTATTTATACAGAGAATATTATGACTGGAGAAGAAAAATTTCAGAGAATCGGCTCTCCATGAACCTTCTTCATTCCAAAGTTCATCAAATATGACAAACACATATTGAAGGTTTCTTTTTTTGATCTCCTCATATGTTTTTAAAATAATTTTCTTATTCAGTTTAAGGATTTGATTTCTCAGGTTTTCATTCGTGGGCTTGGGATCATAAAATGGATTTAATTTGCTATTTACAGTTCGCCTCCACAGGTAGGAAGTGATACAAGGAGGATTTTTTTTGAAAAAATTATCTGGTATTGAATCAATGGGGATACCCCGTAATTCCAGGGAATCATGACCATGCACAAAATAGGGCTTTTGTCCTGTACGAACAGAAAGCATACTTCGGTCCATATCCCCCGGCATAATACTGAAAACAACAAAAGGGTTCTCAAACTTATCTATCGTTTTAAAAAAAAGAAGATGCATCTGATCCACACCGTAACCTCCTACGCCATAGTTTAGCAGGAAATTGCTCTTATTAAAAATAGTGTCTGCATTTAAAATTTCATCAAAACACTGGATGGAATCATGGGCGCACATGATGAATGAATCACCATATATAAGAACTTTTCTTTTATCCTTTTTATCCCCGATGTACCAATGGTCATAATTCTTTCTATGAAAAAAACCCACCCATCCGAGCAAAGGATCGGGATTTTTAGGAGGAGGAAATTCACTTCCAAATAAGTAAGTGAGTTTCCAATAATCGTCCGTAGAGGGTTTTGCATACTTACCCGGATCCTTAAGAGATTTAAAGGGACTCGACGGAGAGAAAATGAAATACCTGAATATAACTTCGGAGATCAGTAACGAGACGGAAAGTAATATTAGAATAAATATAGCAGAAAACAGTCGGTTACGTTTATCTCTCATGAAAAATAAAAATCTATATAACTATTCGTCTTTTCATAGTTCTTAGTTATATTTTCAATAAAAACAGATCCGGATTTCTTGGAATAGATGCAAGTAACCATTAACGATGACAAAGAAGTAATATTGTATGCCGCCTTTTAAAATACCGGTATCATTAATATAACAAAGAAACAGCATTAAATTCAAATAAGCATCACCGTCAGATAAGTTTTCGGCACACTATTTCTCAAAACCCTGATTTATTACTCCGTATTTATCCCGTTGAGTCAGCCTCGGTCCTGGGTAGGGGCAATAAGGATATCCTTTGCCTCTTTTTGAAAAAGGAACTAAAGGAAATGAATCGGATTTTTTAAAAGGTCAGACTACCTTCTGCATCCATTCTAAAAGAACTGCTATTTATTGATCATTTCAAATTCCCCTTTTTCTGTGATCGAATCTGCATTTGCATATACCTGAAATGTTTTTTCATCCACATTCAAATATTTTCCATTGGCCGCCTTAAAAGCAACATGACTGCTGTCAATTCTTACCATGGTAAATGTTTCCCAGGTACTTATATATGTTCTGGATGCAGTTATTTCGCCTTGTTGGCCCAATTCAGCAGAAAAATATTTTTCGTTACATGCACGGATCGCGCATTGATCATTTCCAAGCGGAATCAATGAAAACGTTTCCCAGGTCCGGGCGAGATCCCGGTTAGCAACAATTAAATCTCCTGCAGGAGCATCGGCACAAACATATTTATGATTAAATGCTTTAAGGCGTATAAGATCGCTAGATACCAGGGGGGTGGATAAATACCAGTTTCGTATAAATTCAATATCAAACTGGTATAGTAACTTTTCCGTTTCCATATTGTTTCCGCGTATGATGATCATGTTGGGATCACTGGAAATCAGTTCACAATTAGGATTATTTCCGATGTCATGCCTGCCCACTCCCGAGCCAAAAATCAGTATATTGCTTCTAACAGAATTTTTCTCCCTCAGGTAAACCCACGTTCTTTTTTCTGCCGTATTCAATATGGTTTTTGCAAACTTTTTTTCCAAAAGCGGGCATCCGTAATTGTAAAATTCCAAAGCAGGAGTATTGAATTTGTCATTTGGTACAAATACCACCAGGTCGATATTGTATTTTTCCACAACTGAAGCGATCTGGGAACACTCGTTGGTCAGATCTTCCACTTTTTTTATGGCAAGCGCACCGTAGTTGGTAGTGTATGTATGGTATTTTACTACGGGCTTATACCCATTCAGCTTTACGAAGAAAACGGAAACACTCATGATCAATATCACATACACCGGGTTTCTATTACTTGTAGCCGTTTTCTCCCTGCTCCAAAAAAATGACAAGGATAAAAGTAATGGAACACCCAAGAACATCCTGGCCGATGATAAGAATACAGTACCCAGATCATCATTCACTTTATTAATACCCATTGAAACAATAATAAATAACAGGCCAAGTAATATGCTCAGGCCCTTTTCCCATTCGGCTCTCCAGGATATAATCCCAAAGATCAGCATGCACAACAACACCAGAGGTCCCAAGGACCAAAGAGGAGTGACCCAACCGTAAAATTTATCCAGGTAATTAAAATTATTCATCAACCTTTCAAAACTGAATTTGAGATCCCACATTCCGCAAACATTGTAGTCAGGATGCAGCACATAAAATTGTTTGGCATAATGCTGAATTGATAAAACAGGGGGCATTATAATGCTATTAATCAGATAGAACCAAACGTTTTTATAATTTTTCAAAAAAAGATATATCCCCACAGGCAGGGTAAATACCAATGCGTTCGGATTGAAGATATAACCCAATGATAACGACAAACCCAAGATGGCAAAAGAGCTCTTCTTCCTGGGTTGCAACAAACAAAAAACCAGGAATCCTGAAAAAAACAATCCCGAAACAAATCCCCGGGTAACGGAAGTCAGGATCCCATATTCAATGGGAAGTATTACAGGCATGCATAAAAAAAATAAAGATCCGGTGATGTGCCCTTTCCTGAAAAGCACCGTTGCAAAAAGAAAAAACGGGAATAAGGCCATGATGCTTGTAGCAATTGGAAATGCATAATAATAAGGTATCCCGGATCCAAGTAAGGGAATTGTAAATAAAGACTCCAGCATGAAATTATAATTCTGTCCGTAGAAATAAGGTTCGTGAAATATGCCGTGCATATAATCGGTAGCCGATTGCCAGAAGATCAGATCATCACTGCCTACATAGTTTAAATTGAAATTAACAAGCAGTCCAATCCGGTCCATAATTACCAGTAATCCCAGGAATAGAAAAATAAAATGATTGTTCTCCAGAATTTTTTTTACATGATCCATAATGTGGTCTAAAAAAATTAGTACACAACACTATTCCTTCTCCAGAGTTATTTCCGGGTAATCAACACGAATCTCTCCTTCTCACCAATTGAGTCACCTCTGGCAAAAAGTTGAAATGTTTTTTCATCTACACTTAAGTATTTATCATTCGCAGCTTTAAATGCAACGTAATTACTATCCAGGCGGAACAGGGTAAACGTTTCCCACTCGTTTATATTGTCCCGCGTGGCTGTAATTTCATTTTGACTGTCTAGCTCCGCAGATAAAAATTTATTGTTATGCGCCATGAAGGCATACCGGTCCTTTTCAAATCCAAGTAGTAAAAATGTTTCCCATCCGGAAGCATTATCCCGATTGGCTATAAGTAAATTACCCACTGTTTCATCTGCACAAACGTATTTGTTATTAATTGCTCTAAGGTGTATACTTTTACTGCTTTCTATGTTTTTACCCAGGTTTATTGCATTACCCCTGATCTGCTGTATGTTGTTTTTATCCGCCTGATTAACCTCACACCATTTGGTTAAAGTCTCTTCGTCAAAGAACCTGTAAAAAGGATAGTGGTTTGGATAGGATCCGGTATATGCATTTACACAAGGAACATTCAACTCCTGGGCTGCAAGCATTACATTCAGATGGAACGCTATTTCCTGTCCACTGGAAAAAAGAGGTACATACGCTATAGCCGCATGCTTTTGATCATACTCCTCTTTGATCTTTTCTTTAACACTTTCTATTTGCTTCCGGGATTCTTCTTTATTATACCTCATAATTTCCCGGGGATTTATAGCATTGTCAATAATTACCAATAAGGGGAAGATATATACAAGCCATTTACAATACCTGTTCCGGTCAGCTAACTCATAAAAAACAAAAACAAAAACTAATACAAAAAGCATTATTTCGATATTTATAACGCGGTTAACCCCACGCATGGACGCAAAACCGGGAAGCTGGTAAATAATTTTGTACAGTGTGAACCCGTTTATATTCAGGCTGAACAGGAAGCTGAATAAAAAGCCAAGGGCGATCAAAGCAATGAATTTTTTCTTTCCGGGATTTGTCTTACGTGACAGCAATATAGCCGGAATAGCGATTATTCCCAGCCAGGGTAATGCTCCAACAAACAAAAAGTGGCACCACCAGAAAGGCAGGCTCTTACCATGTTCCGATAAAAATTTCCAGACAACAGGAGCCGGAGAAGTAAAAAAATAAGATGTCAAAGTAGGAATGGAAGGGAATACATCCTGAAACTGGCGCATTCCGAGTTTACCTGAAATTTCCATATAAGGCTGCATTAAAGGCGCCAGCAAAATACCTGCCAAAAGGATTATTCCCAAATGACAGGTTGCCGTTTTTATTTTTTTAAACTGTGTAAATAAAAAAACATCCTTGTAGATTAGTACATAAGAAATAAATAAAAATAATACTGCATACAACAGGAAAAATCCCAGGTAAATACCACAATAGAATTGATATACAATACCCAGCAACATAAACAGAAAGTATTTCCACTGCTTGACCGAAAGATACTTCCATGACCAATAAAAAACAAAAGGAACAATAAACCGCGGATAGGTTTGAACGTTATAAATATTTCCTACCAGTAAAATAGAAAATGCAAAAATATAAGCGCCGGTTGCAGACAAGACTACATGGCTGGTCCAGCGGGTTAAAACCCAGTAACAACAAATGAAATTGAGAATAAATAAGCTAAGGAGCCAAAGCTGAAATGATGTTTCCCTGTCGTATCCGGAGACCCGAAAAGCAGAATAAACAGGAAGCGATCCCAGTAAATTATCAGAAAAAGCAATAACATTGGAATAGGGATACATAAACGGTGCGTCCCAGTAATCCTTCACTTGTCCGCCGAGGAATTTATGCCCATGTTCCAGTATGTAATTATTAAATCGGGCATCGCCCAAATCTCCCGGCACCTGTGAGAAATCGGTCTCAAATATTCTTATGGGAACCAAATATAACCCCGCCAAAAGAAGTACGGATGGTAAAAGTAAAGACCAGAATTTTTTAGCCCGGGTTGAGAGCATACGATCTATTTTGTACTAATAAAAATTTTTCCTGTTTCCCCAATGACTCGCCATTAGCGTACAGCTGCAGCGTTTTTTCATCCAAACTCAGGTATTTTCCGTTTGCTGCCTGGAATGCAACATAGCCACTATCAGTCCGCGTCATCAAAAATACTTCCCAATCCGCAATTTCCTTCCGGGTAGCTGTAATTTCATTGTGATTGGCTAATTCGGCTGTTAAAAATTTATTGGCATATGAATAAATAGCATATTTATCATTATCCAAATGCAGCAGTGCAAATGTTTCCCAGCAGGAAGCAGCTTGCCGGTCTGCCACTACCAGGTCATTGCGTGCAGCATCGGCACAAACATATTTACCATTGGAGCCTTTTAGGTGAAAGAAAAATTTTCGGTTCAATATCAAATAGCTTTTTGTTTCGGAATAATAACGGATCAGTTCGGATTCGTGTTTGGGCATACAATTTAAGTCATAGAGGTGCAAATAATAATAGTCATTCAAAGGATTTATTTTTTCTCCATTTACCTCACTGAGCCAGTTAAGGTTTAATACTTTTCTATAGAAATTAACGGTTGGCGCATACAACCAGGTTATCCCCATACAGATATTTGACCCATCTTTTGATCTGTGACGGATAAGGTCAACTACCATATCTTTTGTATTAACCTCGTATTGCCATTCAAAATAATAACTTGTATTAAGCGTAAATAATGTATTCAGTAAAAACACCCCGGCCATCGTAAACGCAAATCCCCGGGCAAAGTACCGGTAGGCACCATTCCAAAGGTCTTCGAGTAGAAAGCTGCTCATCAGGATAAACAGCGGATACATAAAAATTGCAATTCTCCCGCCGGCAAACGGTGTTCCCATTATAATGTGTTGAGCAACCAGAGCTATAACGATGAAAAAAACAATCATCCCCAAAAAAAGAGCAAAGATCTGAGTAAGACGAAGAGTATCTTTTTGAAGATAGCAGCTCACCCCTCTTACTGCAAAGAGGCCCATGCAGATGAGAATGAACAATTGCAGTATAACAGTGAGTATTTCTTCGTAGGAAGAATTATAGGCCGTCGCATGAATCAGGGACCCTACGATGTCCTCCCAGAAGCCTGTTTCCCCGCCTACATAAATTAGTTTATACCTGATTATTCTTCGTATAGGTTCGTAAAAAACAATTGAAAAAGCTCCACCTACCAGCAGGTTGATAGCATTGACCTTCCGGATGTTCTTAAGAGATACAGGCAGCCGGAAAAAAACAAATTCAAAAATATTGTGTGCCAGAACTAATGTTATTAAAACGTGCAGCAGGGCAAAATTTGCCAGCGCCGCTAAAGAAATAAATACCAGTGAGAAGACATGATCCTGTTGTTTACGGTTCTCCAAATACCTGCAATAATAGTAGAGCCCTGCACTCATCAGGCCGATAGCTATTCCGTAACCCCTGGCGAGTGAGAAAAAATCAATGAGAAACGGATTTGCATTTGCGAGAATAAAAAATAAGATAAAATTCTTAGGAGTATAACGCGAGAACAATTTAAATGTAAAAACCAAGTAGAGCACATGCGCAAGGATGTTAGGAAGACGCAATACGATTTCGGAAGCCCCAAACAGCGCCTCCATTGATTTCATTAAAAGCGTATTGAGTATATGATTATTAATCTCCGAATCACGGTATGAAATAATATCCATTACTTCCATGCTGACGTAATGCAGGTAAGTAAAGCTTTCATCGTGTGTAAAAGAAGCGTGGGACGCTTTATACAGGTCAAAAGAGAGCAGAAAAACCGCTGCTATAACAAAAAAAACAAGATTTACATTTTTCATAGAGCAATGACATCTCATTTCCCACTCCGGAATGAGAATCTTATTGAGGTACGCCGATCATCTCAAACTTTTCCTGTTCTCCCAACGATTCGCTTCTCGCATAAAGCTGAAGCGTTTTTTCATCCAAACTCAGGTACTTTCCATTTGCTGCTTTGAACGCCACATGGGTACTATCAACTGGAACCAGTACAAATGTCTCCCAGTTACTGATGTTGGTGCGCGTAGCAGTAATTTCTTTCTGAAGATCAAGTTCGGCACAAAAGAACTGGTTATTACAAGCCACGATAGCACATTCATTTTTGTCAAATAGCAGCAATGTAAAGGTTTCCCATCCCTGTGCGCTATCCCTGTTGGCGATAACCGCCTGATTTGTCAATCCCAGGTCAGCACAAACGTACTTTCCGTTTGCGGCTTTCAATTGTATGGTTTGGGTATTTACAGCTGTCTTGTTATAAACAGGAGGTTTGTTATGTTGTGTACTGCCATTATCCGTAGTTTGTAAATCATAATCATTCCCTTTTTTTGCCTCATCGTAATTCGGAGAACGGGCCATATTATCGTACCCTTCTACACGCCCCAGCTTGCCGAACTGTTTGAAGTAAAGTTCTTTTGTCATTCCGTCGTAATGTAGAGAATGATATTCGAATTGATATGTTTGAAAAATATTCAGCCAGATAAAAAATACCGCTGCCAGATAAAAAAGGATATTGTAAAACCGTTTTTTGCCGGACAAAAACTCAACAAATGATGCAAAAGGAATTGACAGCAGGGCATAACTTTCTATGAAACTTCTCTGCCCAAGCGTACCTCCGTACCACCAGCACCACCATGAAAAAATTATATAGGTGTTAAATACCATAAAAAGGATAGCAGGGATGCGGAACTTCTTCAGTTCTCCTTTAAGAAAAAACAAGCCGAGTAAAGCAAACCCCATCAGAGGCGTATAGACCAGCCATCCTTTGCGCCAGCTGAATAAACCTTCTATTATCCGGGGGTGACTGAAAAAAAAACCTTCGTCCGTATACGAATAACACAGGTAATGCCCCGTTACGGTTTTCCAGTAGAGAAACTGGGGAATCCAAACCATGAAGGCGCAAAGTGCCATTGTAAAAAGCAGGGAATACTTTCTTAAAAAAAACACAATCCTTTGCTTAAATTCCGTAAAGCTGGAAATGCCGTAAAAAAGAAAAAAGATAATTATCACCGCGTTGGTAGGACGTATCAAAGAAATTAATCCGAGCAATAATCCGATGATCAATGTGTGTTTTAAGGACTGCTGTTCATACCACTTAATCGTGTAATAAATAAAAATAGCAAACAGAGAAAAGCTATATACATGACTCATAGGGGCAGACTGGGAGGAGTAACACAATAAATTTGTTCCAAGGCCTATGAGCAGGATAACTATGGCAATGTGTTTATCTGAAAAATTAAACCGGTTCAATACTTTCCTGAGAAAATCCAGTCCAAGTATGAGGAAAAATACGGAGCTAAGCAGAAGAAATATTTTGTACGGCACCGAAAACCCATCCTCGGGATAATCCGTGAAGGAAGCAAATGCATGGGCGACAAAAAAGAACGGGGCATATAAAATAGCAGTTCCCATTGTCATTTTATCGACTTTTTTACCGTCTTCGGTAAATACAGGCCAGAACAAATAATAATTTTCGTCAAACAGGTAATCGCTTTTTTCAAGCTTGATATCATCGTAGATAAATACGGAAGGCAGGTACGCATAGTAAGAATGAATATCCCACTCTATTACGCGGTCCTGTTTTTCCCAATTCTTCAGGCTAAAGTCTATAAGCAGGCAGGCACATGCAACTATTCCAATGGCAATGGATGAAAATTTAAACTTCATAAGAAGATTCTTTCTATTTATAATTACTCGTGCTCCGGTTTTTCTTTTGCTTCAAATCGGGTTCTTATATCATCCAGCTCTCCTTTAGGAATGGCATTGATAAGTTTTTTCGTGTATTCGGTCTGCGGATTATTACAAATGTCATCCGCTTCGCCCATTTCTACCATCTTACCTCCCTGCATGACCACCATGCGGTCGCTCATGAATTTTACAACGGAAAGGTCGTGCGAAATAAAAATGTACGTAAATCTGAATTCCTTTTGTAATTTTTTCAGCAAATTCAATACCTGTGCCTGTATGGAGACATCCAGCGCTGAAACGGATTCATCGCATATAATGAACTCCGGGTTAAGAGCCAGGGCCCGTGCAATACAAATACGCTGCCTTTGTCCTCCGGAAAATTCATGAGGATACCGGTAAAAATGTCCTTCCGACATATTCACTTTGTCCAGGAGTTCTATGGCTTTATCCTTTCTGAACCTGTCATTTTCATACAATCGGTGAACGCGCATGGGTTCCATGAGCGCTTCTCCAACCGTGATGCGGGGATTAAGTGATGAATAGGGATCCTGAAAAATTATCTGCATGTTTTTACGAAGGGGTCTCATTTCCCCTGCAGAGAGCGTACGCAGATTTTTTCCTTTATACAATAACTCTCCATCGGTAGGTTCGATCAGCCGGAGAATAGTTCTCCCCAGGGTGGTTTTTCCGCATCCCGATTCTCCCACTAGCCCTAAAGTTTCCCCGGGATAGACATCAAAGGAAACATCGTCGACCGCCTTTACAAATTGCCGGGAACCTCCGAATAATCCGGTGTGAACAGGAAAGTATGTTTTTAAATTCTTTATACTCAACATGGGTGCATTGCCATAAATTTCCCGGTGCCTGTTTTCCCTGTCCCGTTTAGAAACTATCAGTTTGGCAGTTACCTGTTCAATGGTAAAAGGACTTTGAGTAAGTGTGCCATCTTCCCTCGTAACCATAAAATCAGAAATTGTTGGCAACCAGTGATAGCGCTTGCCAAGCGGTGGGCGGCAGGCAAGAAGTCCTTTTGTATACGGATGTTGAGGATTAGCAAAAATTTTCCAGGCACTGCCTTCCTCAACAATTTTTCCTTTATACATAACTATTACACGGTCGGCAAGTTCTGCAATTACCCCAAGATCGTGTGTAATAAAAACAATAGACATGCCGCGCTCCTTCTGAAGCTTTTGCAAAAGCTTCAGAATAGTATCCTGAACCGTTACATCCAGGGCAGTAGTGGGTTCATCAGCAACTAAAATGGACGGATTGCAAGAAATTGCCATCGCAATCATCACACGTTGCCTTTGTCCTCCGGAAAGCTGGTGCGGGAATGTATTAAACATCACTTCCGGCCGGGGAAGCTGTACTTCTTTGAAAAGGTCTATTGTTTTTTGCCTGGCCGATTTAGGAGTGCATTTCTGATGAAGGAGGATTGCTTCCATCACCTGCTCTCCGCAGGAATATACCGGATTCAGCGAAGTCATCGGTTCCTGGAATATCATTGCGATATCGTTCCCCCGGAAGAGGCGCATCTCATCCTCTGTCAGTTTCAATAGGTCTACAGAACCAAATTTAGAGCTGTGGTAAATAATCTCCCCCTCAGCTATTTTGCCGGGAGGGCTCTTTACCAGTCGCATGATGGAAAGGGAGGTTACCGATTTGCCGGTACCCGATTCCCCCACAATTCCCAGCGTTTCTCCTTTATGTAAAACAAAGCTGATCCCGTTCACAGCCCGGACCGTTTCTTCTTCGGTATGAAACTCGGTAACCAGATTTTTTACTTCGAGAAGGCGTGGTCCCATAAACAGGTTATCGGTAATCAGTTAGCTATTGGTGAATGCGCTGAAAAGGATGCAGATAATTTTTCAGCAGGGCTAAAATACGGTTAAATTCATTCATGAAGAAAGCTAATATTGTGTGTTTTTGGACGGTTCCTGCTGCTAATTACGGATTATCCGTTATTGAAAAATAGTATCTTCGCACCGCATTGGAAAATCACATATCGCCTTAAAATCGTATATAATTTATGCCCAGTTTAAAAGAAGTCAGGAACAGGATTACCTCTACAATCTCCACACAGCAGATCACCAGCGCCATGAAAATGGTAAGCGCGGCAAAACTTCGCAGAGCACAGGATGCCATCGTGCAGATGCGCCCTTATGCCGGAAAGTTAAAGGACATTCTTAGCAATGTAACTTCTACATTGGATTCTTCAGCCGGAGGAGACTTCGCAAAAGAAAGACCAGTTAAAAATGTATTGTTGGTTGTTATTACTTCCAATCGGGGACTGTGCGGAGCTTTCAACTCAAACGTAATTAAATTGGCATCAAAAACTGCCAGTGAAAAATACCCGGAACAGAAAAAAGCAGGTAACGTGCAAGTACTTACAATTGGGAAAAAAGCCGCGGATTTCTTTCGAAAAACAAACTATAAATTATTTTCCAACAACAGCGAGCTGTTTGACGGATTGAATTACGAAAAAACTTCTGTTGTTGCTGAAACCATTATGAAAGAATTTACGGCTGGCAAATTTGATGCAGTAGAACTTTTTTATAACCAATTTAAAAACGCTGCTTCCCAGGTACTTGTATCCGAACAATATCTCCCGGTGGCAAAACCCGCACAGGATAAAACTGCTAAAAAAACCACACTGGATTATATCTATGAACCAAGCAAGGAGGAGATCGTTAAAGACCTGATCCCGAAAGCCCTCAAGATACAGCTCTATAAAGCGCTGCTGGATTCACATGCCGCTGAACATGGTGCACGAATGACATCCATGCATAAAGCGACGGATAATGCAAACGAAATTCTGCGTGATCTCCGTCTGACTTACAACAAAGCCCGCCAGGCAACCATTACTAAAGAGATCCTGGAAATTGTGGGTGGAGCGGAAGCTCTCAAAAATTAAGAGGTACGATTTTGGAAGTGAGAAATAGTAAAAGTGGTTTTTAAATCTGAATTCTCACTTCTGAAATTCACACTTCTCTCAGTGTGCTTTTACCGGGAAATCCATTACCAGATTCATTTTTACTTTTATCCCCATTTGAACGGCGGGAACAAACTTTAGCTTTTCCACCAGCTCTTTTACTGCATCCCCTACTCCGTATCCGGGATCACTTATAATCATTACATTTTTAACAGTACTGTCCGGCATCACGTCAAAGCTGAGAGATACATTGCCTTCTATATATTTTTTAACTGCTTCTTCGGAATATTTCACGTTATACATTATATGCGTATAAAGCGCCTGGTCTCCTTTTGGATAAAAAGCATCCTGGGTTGTTACCTGCATATTTTGTTTGTCGGGAGTTTGCTGGGCAAACACAACTTGCCAGCGGCAGGCTATTACCTGTAAACACATAAAGAAAATAAAGGATCTCATTTGTTTAAATTATTCGTCAGTAAATGTTCTATTGTGGGGGGGTACCAGGCATATTCCATCTCATGTATTTTTTTCGCAAGAGATTCAGGGGTTTCATCCGCAGAGACAGCACAACGTTTCTGCAAAATGATTCTGCCCTCATCGTAATGCTCGTTCAGGTAATGAATGGTAATGCCGCTTTCTTTTTCTCCTGCTTCAATAACCGCTTTGTGCACATTCATACCAAACATTCCTTTTCCACCAAATTTGGGCAAAAGTGCAGGATGAACATTAACTACTTTCCCGGGAAAAGCTCCGAGAATATTATCAGGGATTTTCCACAAAAAACCTGCACAAACGATCAGGTCTATTTTGTCATCCAGCAACCTTTTTAATACGATGTCTCTATTGTAAAACGATTCCTTATTAATCAATAAAAAGGGGATGTTGTGATTTTGAGCTCTTTTTAAGACATTCGCTTTCGGATTATTACAGACAATAAGCACTATTTTAGTACTGCTTCCGGAAAAATAGTTTATAAGGTGCTGAGCATTAGTTCCTTCTCCCGACGCAAAAACGGCTATGTGCTTCATAATTAATATTACTAATGTAAGGTTTTCTGAATAAAAACGGGCGTAATAAATTTTTTTTGCTGTTATATGGGAACGTATATCTTTGCGAACAATTACAAAATCTCATAAAATGACAAAAGTAGCAGACATTGACGGAAAAGTAAAAGCGATCATTGCCGATAAACTCGGGGTGGACGAGAAAGAGATCACTCCGCAGGCAAGTTTTACCAACGATCTTGGTGCCGATTCACTTGATACAGTGGAACTCATTATGGAGTTTGAAAAGGAATTCAACATTGCCATTCCCGACGAACAGGCTGAAAAGATAGGCACAGTTGGCGAAGCCATCGAGTATATCAAGAAGAACATCAAATAAATGCTTTTTGGAAATAAGGTTAATCCCGACAAGGCAAGACCTGGTCGGGATTGATTTTTAGTCCTTGACTAATCTGAACATGGAATTAAAACGAGTTGTAATCACCGGCTTGGGAGCAATCACACCTATTGGTAATATGATTGCGGATTATTGGAATTCACTGATAAACGGTGTTAGCGGATCTGCTCCAACCACCCGTTTTGATGCCTCCAAATTCAAGACGCAATTTGCCTGCGAAGTAAAAGGGTTCAAAGCTGAGGATTATTTTGACCGTAAAGAAGCACGAAAGCTGGATGCCTATTCCCATTACGGCCTTGCGGCAGCGCAGGAAGCCTATAAAGATTCAGGTCTTAACAAGGAAAAAATAAACCTTGACCGGTGCGGTGTTATCTGGGGATCGGGAATCGGAGGGCTTGATACCTTCCAGAGTGAAGTATCGGGTTTCGCTAAAAGTGACGGAACTCCCAGGTTCAATCCTTTCTTTATTCCGAAGATGATCGCTGACATCTGCGCAGGGCACATTTCCATTCAATACAGTTTCAGAGGACCCAACTTTACAACCTGTTCAGCCTGTGCTTCCTCCACAAATGCCCTGATCGATTCTTTTAATTATATCCGTCTGGGTGTGGCAGATGTGTTTATTACAGGAGGATCGGAAGCAGCGGTCAATGAATCGGGAGTGGGCGGGTTTAATGCCATGCATGCACTCTCTGTAAGAAATGATTCTCCTAAAACTGCCTCCCGTCCTTTTGACAAAGACCGCGATGGTTTTGTTTTAGGTGAAGGAGCGGGCTGCCTTATCCTGGAAGAACTGGAACATGCCAAAGCCCGCGGAGCAAAAATTTATGCTGAAGTTGTTGGAGGAGGAATGACTGCCGATGCTCATCATATTACCGCCCCGCACCCCGAAGGCCTGGGTGCCCTCAATGTAATGCGGAATGCATTGAAAGATGCCAACATGAAACCGGAAGAAATAGATTATATCAATGTTCACGGAACATCTACTCCACTGGGCGACATTGCAGAATCCAAAGCAATCCTTGCTGTATTCGGAGAAAATGCTTACAAGCTGAACATATCTTCCACAAAATCCATGACAGGACATTTACTGGGAGCAGCCGGAGCTATCGAAACCATTGCCAGCGTACTGGCGGTTAAAAATGATATTGTTCCGCCTACTATAAATCATTTCACGGACGACCCTCAATTTGACCCTAAATTAAATTTCACCTTCAATAAGGCACAGAAAAGAACTGTACGTGCAGCACTCAGTAACACATTTGGTTTTGGCGGACACAACGCTTCCGTGATTGTGAAAAAGTACTAAGCCTGACCCATCCAGCTCTCTCCCGAAATAAGGGAGAACTCTTTACTCCGGCAAATGATTTTTGTGCAATGACTTTTTCATAGTAGATTCGCACTCCTATGAAGCTATCAATTTCCATTATTCTTTTATTCTTCCTGTCGTTTAAAGAAAAAGGATTGGCTCAGGAGCTTTCCCGCCTCGTGCTGATCGAAACTTCTTACGGAAATATTAAAATCAAACTTTACAACGAAACTCCTCTTCACCGGGACAATTTTATCAAGCTTGTAGAAAAACATTTTTACGATAGCTTGCTTTTTCATCGCGTAATAAATAAGTTCATGATACAAGGCGGTGATCCGGATTCAAAAAATGCGCCTTCCGGAAAAGTGCTTGGCGAAGGAGACATTGGATATACCATTCCTGCAGAATTCAATCCCGCCCTTTTTCATAAGCGCGGAGTGCTTGCTGCTGCGCGCAACGGGGATGAAGAAAATCCTGAACGGGCATCTTCCGGCTGCCAGTTTTACATTGTGCAGGGAAAAGTATTTACGGACAGCCTGTTGAATGTGGTAGGAAAAAGAATAGACCGTATGCAGGCATACAACAGAGTAGTCCGCAGCACCGGCAATAAGAACCTGTTTGATATCCTGGCAAAATATCAGAAAGATGAAAATGTGGATAGCATAAAAAGCACAAAAGCTAAAATTGACAAGCTGACAGACAATGAATTACTGGACATTGCGCCTCATCAGTTTACAGACGAACAGCGAAAAATATATACAACCGTTGGAGGGACTCCTCATTTGGATAACAGCTATACTGTATTCGGAGAGGTGTTGGAAGGAATGGATGTGGTGGATAAGATTGCAACTGCTCCCCGTGATAAATCCGACCGACCGCTCAGGGACATACGAATGAAGATCAGCATTATTAAATAATACTATGAAAAAGAAATTTGAGACCCTTGCGGTTCGCACACGAACAAAAAAAACGCATGAGCGGGAACATTCCACTCCGCTCTACCTTACTTCCAGCTTTACGTTTGATAACGCGGAACACATGCGGGCTGCATTTGCAGATGAAGTAGAAGCAAACATTTACAGCCGCTTTTCAAATCCGGGAGTAAAAGAGTTTGAAGAAAAAATGGCTTTGCTGGAAGGCACGGAAGCGGCTTACGCCACTGCAACCGGAATGGCCGCCGTTTTTGCCAGCTTCATGGCTTTTCTGAAAGCAGGCGATCATATTCTTTCGGCACGGGCAATCTTTGGAAGTACTCATGCGATGCTTACCAAATATCTTCCGAAATGGGGAATCGAATATTCTTATTTCGACGGAGACAATACAAAGGACATTGAAAAACTTATTCGTAAGAACACGAAAATGCTTTTCATCGAAAGCCCCTCCAATCCGGGGCTGGAAATTTTTGACCTGGAAGCATTGGGTAAGCTTGCAAAGAAGCACCAGCTGATATACAATGTGGATAATTGCTTTGCCACACCTTACCTGCAGCAGCCGGTAAAATACGGGGCAGATCTCATTACTCATTCTGCCACAAAATTCATCGACGGGCAGGGCAGAGTTCTTGGAGGCGTAGTGTGCGGAAGAAAGGAACTGATTAAGGAAATTTATTTATTCTGCCGGAATACAGGTCCTGCCATGGCCCCGTTCAATGCGTGGGTACTTTCAAAAAGCCTGGAAACATTGGCTGTCCGGATGGACAGGCATTCTGAGAATGCAATGACCCTGGCAAAACATCTCAGTCAGCACAAGGAAATAGAAAAAGTAAATTATCCTTTCCTACCTTCTCATGCCCAATACGAAACCGCAAAAAAGCAAATGAAAGCAGGCGGAGGCGTCGTAACTTTTGTGGTGAAAGGAGGTTACGAACGTGCTAAAAAATTTATGGATGCACTTGAAATGCTTTCCCTTTCAGCAAACCTGGGTGATACAAGGTCCATAGCAACTCATCCGGCTTCTTCCACACATGCAAAACTTTCAGAGGAAGAAAGGAAAGCAGCCGGGATAACTGCGGGGCTGATAAGGATATCGGTGGGGCTTGAGCACATAGACGATGTTATAGCGGATATTGAGAACGCGTTGAAAAAATCCTTGTAACCAGTTGGCGATTGACCGGATGCTGAATTTCTGTCAGGCAATTGTAATATTTTTTTCTCCCGCTTATTACAATTAACAACTACGGTTGTTATTAGTACATTCGTGTGAATTAGCAGTTATATGAAAGAGGAGATAGTTGCTTATTTTAAAAACCTGCAGGACACGATCTGCAAAGGCCTGGAACAAGCGGATGGCAAGGCAAAATTTGCAGAAGACAAGTGGGTTCGTGAAGGCGGCGGTGGCGGGAGAACACGCGTGATACAAAACGGCGATGTTATCGAAAAAGGCGGAGTAAATTTTTCCGAAGTGTTTGGTCCTGCACCGGCATTCCTTTCTAAGAGTCCTTCCTCTTTTTTTGCTTCGGGGGTTTCTCTGGTGATCCATCCCGGAAGCCCGATGATCCCTATAATTCACATGAACGTTAGGTATTTGAGACTTGAAGGGTTAGATCAGAAGCTTAAAACTTCTGAATGGTTCGGCGGAGGTATTGATCTTACCCCCATTTACGTTGATGAAGCCGATGCCACTTATTTTCACCAGACATTAAAAGCTGCCTGCGACAGGTTTCATCCATCCTTTTACCCGGAGTTTAAAAAGTGGGCCGATGATTATTTTTTTATTAAACACAGGAATGAAACCCGCGGGATCGGAGGGATTTTCTTCGATCATGTGGGACAGGATGAAAAGTCACTGAAAATCCCGTTGGGCCAATTTTTTGAATTCGTACAAGCCGTAGGAAATACATTCCTGCCCATGTATTCTCATCTCATCCGTAAGAATAAAAATAAACCCTTTGGAGAAAAAGAAAAGCAATGGCAGTTAATGAGGCGCGGACGCTATGCTGAATTTAACCTGGTGTATGACCGTGGAACAAAATTCGGATTGGAAACAAACGGCCGCACAGAATCCATCCTGATGAGCCTACCTCCGCGGGTAACCTGGACATATAATTTTGTTCCGGAGAAAAATTCAGAAGAAGAAATGACATTGGATATGCTGAAAAAAGGGATCGAGTGGGTAAAAAAATAGCTTCAACGGCTATCTTCCAATCTTCAGGCCCAGCCGTGCACCAGACATAAGGTATTTACTGCCTATATAAGAAGTTACAAAATCAACTCTAACCAGATTAAGTTTTTCAAGTCCAAGGAAAATTTCAAAGTAGTTCCTGATCTTTTCGGTATACAGGTAATGAATCCCTGCAAGCTCATTCACTTTCAGCCTTCTGAGCAGCGGAAATTTATTCAGGATAAACCCAGAGAAATCATGCTCGTAATGCGCTTCAACAAAATAATCCCGGGTGCTGTACGTGTAATAGTCCAGCATCTGGAAATCGGAAAAATCAAAATTGGAAAGAATGGTTTTATTTCCGGAAAAGTGATAGCGATCCATCAGTTCCATTTTATCATTGCTGAGAAATTTTCCCGCTGAAACAAGGTAGGTTGCTTTTCCAAAAAGCCTGAAATTCATACGATCGGTCACACTTGCTTTTACCAGATCGTAACTCACGTCAGATCCCAACAATGAACTGATCCCTTTCCTGTATTCCAAATGAAGAGTCGGATACCTGGAGCCGTACACCCATTTCTCATCGGGGCGGGTAACATACTTTTGCCTGTAGCGCAATCGGAGAGTTACACGCAATTCCAGTGCCTGATTTCGGCTGAAAGATGGAAAGCTGTCCTGCTCAGGGAAGAGAGGGTCATTGGAAGTATATTCCCTGTTGTTTTTAGCGCCAGAAAGTAAAACAAAATCAGAATTATTCATTAACGGAACACGGTCTGAATATTCCAAAAAGCTTTTCATGTAGATGCCATTGGCAAGCTCCGAATTGTAGGAAAATTTTACAAAATCTTTTTGGTACAATTTCATGTAATTGCTTTCGGCAAGCAAGGTGTAAATAGTATTGACCAAAGGAGAGATGGGTTTTTTCTCACTGAACTGCACCGTTTGCCGTCCTCCTTCAATGGCGGTGTGAGTAAATTTTTTAGGATTAAACTCGTACAGAAATCTGGTACTTGCATTCAGGCGTTTATCCGAGAATCCATAAGAGACAGCAAATGTCCGGTAGAATTGCTTTTCACTCTCATACTTCCTGCGTATCTCCACTTCCGTTCCGGCTGCAACTCCCTGCACGGTGTTAAACTGAATATTCTGAATCAAAGGCGAAAAAGAAAATTCTCTTTTCTTGTAACGATTTGTGTAAGAATACCCGAATAAAAGATCGATCGGTTCAAACCTGTTTGTTTTTTTATCTACTGAATCCAAAAAAGGTTTGGACTCATGAATCACCTGGATACTGTCCTTCCTGGAATAATCCTGAATCTCTTCCTGGGTAAGAGGTACAGGACGCATCTCTGACCAATAAACAGAATCTTTTTTATTGGCATCCTTTTCCACTTTCATCATTTCTCCCGAAGAAAATATTTTATCTTCCTTTTTTTCTTCTTTTTTGTTACGCTTAAGTTCTTTTTTAGAAGGAAGTGAAGCCGTGGATGTTTGTTCTGCCGCAGCAAACGGAACCGGGCTTTTTACAGAAACATCCGGCTTCACATTGTAGTTAGAGTGAATACCCAGGTACATGCCATTCCCTTTAAAGGAAAGAACTGAGAAGCTGAATGTGAGCTTGTTGGAAAATAACATCCAGATCCCTGGCCCAGACGCTGATTCCTTCCCGTCCGTTATGAGCGGCGAGGATACTTTCACAGGCAAATGCACCTGGTTTATTCTCAATGTATCAATCACCTCAATTCCTGCATCTTTTACAAGATACAGATCCGTGCTGTGAATTCTCCAGGTATCTTCACAAATAAAAATGATGCCGCGGAAAACCGGATCGTAATTTCGTTTCGGTATAACCTCTATTTTGTTTACCAGTTTTCCGTTTTCAAAAAAAGTTGCAACCAGACGATAGCGGTAGTAGAACATTGCACCTTCTGCTATTGGAGAAACGAATCCGCGTTTAGCGATAACCTGAATATTCACGACATTCTTATAAAAATCCAGGAGCAGATCCGAAGTACGGTTAAAGCTAAAAGCCTTGCTGTTACCGCTTACTTTGGAGGAGATCATCTTCTCATATACTTTATCCGGCTGTTTAAAATAAAATTTAGATACCGATTCCGAAAGATAAAATATCCCCGTTTTCGGATCAATGGCTCCTTCCGCATTCACATCAATGCCCATGAATTTTTTAGGGTAACTTTTCACCCGTTGTAATCCTTTGATATACACATCACAGGAATAGGATTCCACCTGGTCCAGGTAAAATTTTCTCATCCGGATCGCTTTCCGGATCACATCGTAGGCCGGATCTTCTCCACTGGCGTTAATGGTCACTGTACCCATCTCGTAAGGTTGCTGTTCCATTTTCACATGCAGGGTTATCTTCTCATTGGATGTTTCAATTTTTATTCTCTCCGTATGTTTTTTATATCCGATAAACTGAAAAATAAGATCGTGTTCTCCTGCCGGAAGCTCTATGGAGTAATTTCCATCTTTGTTGGTAGTAACGCCCTGCGTTGTTCCCAACAGGTAAACACTGGCGAACGGAAGCGCTTCGTTATTTTCGTCGGTAACCTTTCCTGAAACAGTAGCAGCAACTGTCCATTGGCTTATAAAAAGTAATATACTAGAAAAATATATTTTTATCTTACTGTTCATATTTCCATATTTGCGGAAATGAAACGGGAAATTACATATTACCTGTATTACCTGGTTGCTTTTAGAAAAATCCAGCTGCTTTTATTATTTATCCTTCCAGGCACTTCCTTTGGTCAGATTACAGATAATTTTACGGATGGCGATTTTACCTCCGTTCTGGCATGGACCGGAAATGATACAGATTTTACGGTAAACACAAACCTGCAGCTTCAACTTAATTCTTCCGGTACGAGTACAAGTTACCTGGTTACGGAGAATACGCAGCCTCTGGATGATTGCGAATGGAATTTTTCCATTCGTCTTGCATTTTCCCCTTCCTCCAGTAATTATGCAAGAGTATATCTTGTTTCCGATCAGGCTGATCTTTCTGCAGGCCTTCATGGATATTACTTGCAATTCGGTGAAGCACAAACCAATGATCAGGTAGAGTTATTCAGGCAATCCGGAACAGGTTCTATTTCTGTCTGCAGGGGAACTACAAGCATAGCCAATGCATTTTCGATACGGGTAAGGGTCACCCGCGACAGCAAAGGTTTATGGCAATTGTTTATTGATCCCACGGGTGGAACAAATTATGCACTGGAAGCAAATGGAACAGACAATGTTTATAACAGCACTTCCTACTTTGGAATTTATTGCAAATACACCAATACCAACAGTACCAATTTTTTCTTCGATGATTTTTACATATATGCTCCTCCGGATATTACTCCTCCCGTTTTGGATTCCGTAAAAGTAATTTCACAAAATAAAATAGATGTTTATTTCAACGAGAAGTTGGATATAATCTCGCTCCAGAACACGGCAAATTATGTCGTACATGCCGGAATAGGAATTGCCTCAGGAGCTGCAGCGGATTCTTTACATCCGGCACTGGCCCACTTAGGTTTTGGAAAAAATTTCGTGAACGGACAATCCTACACATTATGCGTGACCGGTGTTAAGGATTTAGCAGGAAACAGCACGATCAATGCCGTACATACATTTTCATTTTTTATTCCGGAGGCCAACGATGTAGTGATTAACGAGATTATGGCGGACCCATCTCCTGCCCCGAATATTTTACCGCCCTATGAATATATTGAGCTTTACAACCGCTCGGGTTATACGGCAGATCTGCGAGGTTGGACGATCTCCGACGCAACAACCAGTGTATCTATTCCTGACATCCTGATTCCGCCGGATAGCTATTGCGTGCTCACTTCTTCTTCCGGGGCATCTGCGTTTACCGGAATTCCGGTTGTAGGGATTCCCTCTTTTCCATCCTTGAATGATGCCGGTGACGACCTGATTTTACGGAATGCAAAAGGAAGTATTATTTCCATCGCATTTTACCGTGCGGACTGGTACAATGATCCTATGAAAAGTTCCGGAGGCTGGTCCATGGAACAAATTGACCCAGACAATCCATGTTCCGGTAAACCAAACTGGAAAGCATCGGCGGATAATGCAGGCGGAACGCCCGGAATAAAAAATTCTGTCAATGCCAGCCTGCCGGATATTACTCCTCCTGCCGTGTTACACGCAACAGTTATTTCTCCCAGTAGTATCCGGCTTTGTTTTGATGAATGCATGGACAGTACCACACTTTTGCTGCTTACCACCTACACCGTTGATAATGGAATGGGAAATCCAATCCTTGCAAATCCTGTCGAGCCGGATTACACGAGTGTTGCTCTGACAATGGGATTTCCCCTCGCTGCCGGAATAATTTATACCATCACCGTAAATGCTGCAAAAGACTGTGCCGGTAACACGGTAACATTGGAAAACAATGCACTATTTGCAATCCCTGAAGTGGCTAAATCGAATGATATTGTGATCAACGAAGTTATGTTCGATCCAAAAGACAATGAGATCGAATGGGTGGAAATCTACAATCGCTCGGATAAAGTCATTGACCTGAAGGAGGTTTTTCTTTGTTCTCAGGATAATCATGGAAATCTTATAAAGATAAACCAGGTTGCACCCAAAGGATATTTACTATTTCCTAAAAAATACATGGTGCTGAGTACGGACGCAGACTTAATTAAATCTGCCTATAATACGGTGAATCAAAACGGATTCATCAACCTCAGCTTGATTCCTTCTCTGAATAACGACAGTGATTTTGTTGTGCTTACAAATACCTCTCAAGAGGTCATTGACAAGCTGCATTACCATTCTTCATGGCATTTACCCCTGCTGAATAACACAAAAGGGATCTCGCTGGAACGGGTGAATTTTGAAAATCCGGTGCAGGATAAAAACAACTGGCACTCCGCTTCTGAAAGTGTGGGCGGGGCAACACCCGCCTATCAAAACTCTCAATACACCGATGGCGAAAACGATACGGAAATAATTGTATCCCCCGAAATTTTCTCGCCGGATAACGATGGGTATAACGACATACTCGGTATCTCTTATTCCTTTAATACCCCCGGAATGATCGGTAATCTGCAGATCTATGATTCCCGTGGAAGGCTGGAGAAAACGCTGGTTCGTAACGAACTGCTTGCCACCTCCGGCACGTTCTTTTGGGACGGGATCAACGATGAAAAGCAAAAGGCCCGCATTGGAATTTATATTATCTATTTTGAAGCCTTTGAGGTGAAAGGGAATGTGAAGAAATACAAAAAGAGTTGCGTAGTGGGCGGAAAGCTATAGGAACTATATTTAATCCTATTTTTATACTTCACATGAATTTAGATTACGGGCAAATATTACAAAAGATCGACCGGGCGGTTAAGCCTTTTTCCGATACGGGTAAAGTCTCCTCTTCCATTCCGGAGCTTTCTTTTGCAGATCCTTCTAAATTCGGTATTCACCTGGTGGATACCCAAAAAACGGATTTTGCCATTGGGGACAGCAATGAAAAATTTTCCATACAAAGTATTTCTAAGGTACTTTCTTTAACCTATGCTTTTCAGTTCCTGGGAGAAAGCATATGGTCCCGTGTGGGTGTAGAGCCATCCGGCAACGCATTCAATTCCCTGGTACAGCTGGAATACGAAAAAGGAAAACCCAGGAATCCACTTATCAATGCAGGGGCACTGGTGATTGCCGATATCCTGGTAAGCCGGTTGAAAAACCCTAAAAAGGATTTCTTGGATTTTGTACGGAGCCTGGCAAATTGCAGTACCATAGATTTTAACGAGAAAGTTGCACAGTCAGAAAAGGCAACAGGGTACAGGAATGCTGCACTTGCTAATTTGTTAAAATCATTTGGGAATATTGAAAACGATATTAACGAAGTACTTGATTTTTATTTCTATCAGTGCTCTATCGAAATGACCTGCAAAGAGCTGGCGCATTCCTTTTATTTTTTTGCAAACGAAGGGAAAGCAATGCACCAAAACCAGCAGATACTGACCGAGAGCCAAGTAAAACGGCTGAATGCACTTATGCAAACCTGTGGCTTTTACGATGAGTCGGGCGAATTCTCCTATAAAGTAGGATTACCTGGTAAAAGCGGAATTGGCGGAGGCATAATTGCAATCCATCCTCAGAAATACTGCGTTGCCACCTGGAGCCCGGGACTAAATGAAAAGGGAAATTCTGTGAAAGGGATGAAGGCCCTTGAATTGCTGACTACAGAAACACGGATGTCTATTTTTTGAATGAGCTCTGACTAGTCTCAAAACACATTTCCATTCCGCAAAAAAATCTCCTCACGGGAACTTTCCGGAATGCTGAAACTCAAAAAAACTGCCATGGCAGTTTTCGGTTTATCCGATTTTGGGTTTACGAAATCAGGGATTTAATTCTAACTTTAAAGTTGCTAATAAAATTAAAAATCAAGTATTCAGGCAATGAACTCAGGCAAAGCTATTCTCCTCATCGCGACTGTATCCTTTTCAAATGTTACAAGCGCCCAGGAAAAAAAAGTTGCTCCAACATCACGAGAATTATACAATGAAATTGTCCACATGGACAGTGTTATGTTTAATGCCTTTAACACACAAAATATGTCGGTATTTAAGCCTTTATTCACCGAAGACCTGGAGTGGTACCAGGATAACGGAGGCTTGATTCCTTATAAAACCGTTTTTGAAAATTTCGATGCCACCTTTCATAAAGAATATAAATTAACAAGGGAATTGGTAAAAGGTAGCCTGGAAGTCCATCCGATAAAAGATTATGGGGCTATTGAGATTGGTACCCACCGATTCCGTCACATGGAAAACGGGAAAGAAGAAATAGGTACTTTCAAGTTCGTAATGATCTGGCAGAAAAAGGAGAACAAATGGAGGATTTCAAGAGTGATTAGTTACGATCATTAGGTTTACATTTATTGTTTGAGATCAATGATTAAATGACAGACGTAACAAGATTCCACATACTTGCCCACATTTTTATTTCGTTTACAGGCGCTTTATTGTTGCTGGCTATATGGTACAACATCAGCAAGCGTTTTAAACTTATCCTGCAAGAAGATGATTCCCAGAAGCGTGTAGATAAAGGTCTGTTGTATTTAAGCCTTGCCATATTTGTCTGGGTTCTTTCCGGGTGCTGGGCCTATCTCGCCAATTTACTTTCCTTTACTGAAACCGGTTATTACAAGGTGGGAAACAACTTGTTCTCCATTTTAAACGATCTCTTTCTGCTGCTTGCCTTGTTTTATTCCGATTATGCGCCAAAATTCATTTATAAGAATGAAAAGAACATTGTTAAAATAATTTATGTTGTTATTGCAATGGGGGTTTTAACACTTTTGCTGCCACCTCTGTTGGGAGATAAAAACGAAGCGCATGGATTAAGGATAAGCGCTCTTCCGGATTTGATCTTGTCAGGCTTCCTGGCCTTTCTTTTAATTGTTTCTTTTTACAGAACCTTTATACACCGGGGCTTAAAGGTTGTTGCCGTAATTTCAACCATTGTAATTATATTGATCCTTATTTCCATATTGCCGGATGTATTTTATAACCTGGATGACGGCTTTACAAAAAATCTCATAAAGATCATTGCCAAAACTTCTTTTATTGCTATCACCCTTGTTATGGCTACCAGCTGGGTCATTGAATTGGCAACAACCCCCAAACCAAATGAGATGATGATAAAATTCATGGATTGGTCGTTGGTAAAGCTCACCATTCCGTCTAAAGGAATATTTGAAGCAACCATAGAATTCGGTTCCAAAACCACTCAGTATAAAAATCTTCTGAAGTTTGCCGTGAGAAGAAAATTGGGAGGAGAAGCTTCTCAAAGCATTCTGATAAGCCTGGGAGGTGAGATAAAGAATCAAACTTATTTAAGCCGGATCATTGATAACATCAATGAGATACTGAACCTCTCAGAGGACCAGAAGCTGGAAAGAAAAGACCTTTTTACTTTTATCGGGCAAGGACGGTACCGGCTACGGATGATCCCTGAAAATATTACCATTGACGAGACCTTGCTGAAGGAATTCATAAACTCTCCTGATAACCAGGAATATAGATCCATTTGTAACTAGTTGTAACTCCAATTACACATCCTTTCACATTGCTATTTTTTACGATTCTTTAAAACAAGGCTTTGAATCCGTTTGAGGGGCATCTAATTTTGTTCTTCAAATTAATTCAAATCCTGCATGAAGAACGAAACTGAAATTGCATCCCCCACTTTATTAGGACATCCTAAGGGTCTGACCTACCTGTTTTTCGCAGAATTATGGGAACGCTTTTCCTTTTACGGTATGAGGGCACTACTGACCCTCTACATGACCAAGCAATTATTGTATTCAGACAGCAGGTCCTTTGGAGTGTATGCAACGTATATGTCGCTGGCCTACCTGACTCCGCTGATAGGAGGCATGCTTGCAGAAAAACTATTAGGCTACCGGAAATCCATCCTGCTGGGGGGCGTTTTAATGATGTGCGGACATTTCCTGCTGTCGATTGAACATCCTGTCTTTTTTTACACTGCGCTGGCTCTGATCATTGCAGGCTGTGGCTTCTTCAAGCCCAATATCTCTTCGTTGGTCGGAACTCTTTATACCAAAGAAGACATAAGGCGCGATTCCGGATTCACCATTTTCTACCTGGGAATCAATGTAGGCTCGGCAGTAGCCCCTTTACTTTGTGCATGGATAGCTATTACATACGGATGGCATTACGGATTTATGCTTGCCGGTATTGGAATGGGTCTGGGTTTATTATTTTTTTACAGAGGAATCCAGAAAAATATTTTTGGAGATAAAGGGAAAGTACCTGATGAAGTTGTTTTCAATAAAAAAACATTCGGATTGAAAAATGGAAACCTTGTTACAGTGCTCGCATTCCTCTCCGTTCCTTTTTTTGCATTCCTTACCTGGAATTATCAATACCAGGGTTATCTGATCTGGATCGTATCCATACTGGTAATAATTCTTCTATCGTATGTATATGCTACCGTAAGTGCCCTGGAAAAGCGACGTTTATCTGTAGTCATCTATTTTACAATTCTTACCACTGTGTTCTGGGCGGTGTTTGAGCAGGGAGGAAGTTCCCTGACTCTTTTCGCCGATCGTAATGTGAACTTAACAGGCATCAATGCCGCGCAGACCAATAGTATCAACGGCGCATTCATCATGCTGCTGGCAATTCCTTTTTCCTTGCTATGGCCCTTCCTGGGAAGAAAAAAATTAAACCCTGGTTCAGCAATAAAATTCGGAATAGGCCTGCTGCTGCTCGGACTGGGGTTTGTTGTCTTTGCCTTATCTGCACGGAGCGTAGATGCATTTGCAAGAACTCCCATGCTCTTCCTGGTGGCAGGTTATTTTATTCAGACCGTTGGGGAATTATTCTTATCACCTATCGGGCTTTCGAAAATGACAGAACTTTCGCCTGCCAGGTACACTTCTTTTATCCTGGGCATTTGGTTTCTCGCTCAATTTTACGGGCAATTTTTCGCCGGTAAAATTGCCCTCTTAACGAGTGTTTCACCGGGAGAAACCAATATCCTGTCAAAATGTTTTTCAGGAGAAATTGTCACTGCAGTTACCGGGTTAACCCAGCAAGCAGCTGAAAAAGCAGGAAGCGGATTTCAGCAGTTATATTCCTATGTGTCGGTCTATGCTGTTTTTGGTTTAATAGCAATGAGCATAGGGGTACTTGCTCTTATACTGGCTCCCATCATTAAAAAAAGAATGGAAGGAATACGCTGATTCTTTACAAACAATTATTTAAAAATAAATCTATGAGAAACATCTGGATTAAAAAAAGTATAACCCAGCTTTTGAAGGAAACATCGGGTGATGAAAAAAGTTTGAAACGAACAATCGGTGCCGTTGGTCTCATCGCATTGGGCATCGGAGCGATTATCGGAGCGGGTCTTTTTACAAGTACGCCCGAGGCCGTTGCAAACAACACCGGGCCGGCAGTAACCATCAGTTTTGTAATTGCAGGAATAGGCTGTGTGCTGGCAGGTTTGTGTTATGCAGAATTTGCATCCATGATTCCCATTGCAGGAAGTGCATACACTTATTCGTATGCCACTATGGGGGAATTCATTGCCTGGATCATAGGTTGGGACCTGGTGCTGGAATATGGGGTTGCATCGGCGAAAGTGGCAACCGCCTGGTCGGAATACTTTAACCGGTTATTACATAATATTTTTGATTTAAGCATTCCGTACCAATGGTGTCATTCTCCTTTTCAATCTTCGGCCGAAGGAATACAGGGTATAATGAATGTGCCGGCACTTTTTATCATTATTGCGCTGTCCCTAATATTGATCCGGGGAGTGAAAGGGTCTTCCCTCGTGAATAGCATTATAGTAGTAGTTAAAGTAAGCATTGTACTTCTCTTCATAGGCTTTGGCTGGTCGTTCATTAACCCGGTAAATTATGAACCCTATTTGCCTGCAAACACTACAGACGTAACCGGTGAATTCGGCTGGACAGGCTTGCTCGCTGGAGCAGGTGTGGTGTTTTTTGCTTTTATCGGATTCGATGCTGTTTCGACAGCTGCGCAGGAAGCAAAAAATCCGCAGAAAGATATGCCCAAAGGAATATTATTGTCGCTTCTTATTTGTGTTGCACTGTATATTGTTTTTGCGCATGTCCTTACCGGAATTGCCAACTACAAAGAATTTAAAACGGTCGGTCAGGAAGCTTCCATAACCTATGTAATAGACACGTACATGAAAGGGTACCAGTGGCTGTCCATTCTCGTTACGGTAGCTATTCTGGCCGGCTTCTCCTCCGTCATGCTGGTGATGCTTATGGGACAATCACGGGTATTTTTCTCCATGTCAAAAGACGGACTGGTGCCTGCAATTTTTTCCCAGCTTCATCCCGGGTTCCGCACTCCCTGGAAATCCAACATCATATTCCTTGTATTTGTTGGTCTTATTGCTGCATTTGTTCCCGCAAGCGTTATATCCGATATGACTGTTATCGGAACTTTGTTTGCATTCGTACTGGTATGTGCGGGAATTATTATTCTGCGCAAAACAGATCCCGGTATTGCACGACCCTTCCGTACACCCTGGGTGCCGCTTGTTCCTGTACTGGGGATTATTGTTTGCGTATCTATGATGTACATTTTGGGTGCTGCAAACTGGTTGCGGCTGTTAATTTGGCTGGTTATAGGTGTTGTAATTTACTTCAGTTACGGAATTAAAAACAGCAAACTGCAAAAAACTGTTTGATCACTTAGATATTCCAACTCAAACCATATCTTTATTCAAACATTCATTTGTATATACTTTAGAATTCTTAAAACATTTTACATGGATTACAAACAAACAGATTTTTCAAAATTCGGAGCAGACTGTTTTCCGGGACTTGTGGGGATCGAAGTGGTAACGGTAACCACAAATTCAGCTACGGGGCAGATGGAAGTTAAGAAATCACACCTGGCTCCTAATGGTTACTTACACGCAGGCAGTATAGTTACGTTGGCCGATACGATAGCCGGTTACGGTTGTATCTACAACCTGCCGGATAAGGCAACCTCATTTACAACCATCGAGTTAAAATCAAATTTCTTAGGTACGGCAAAAAACGGGTTTATACAAGCAGAAGCAATTTTAAAACACGGTGGAAAAACAACTCAGGTGTGGGATGTAGTAGTTAAGAATGAAGAGAATGGAAAAACAATCGCTTTGTTCCGCTGCACCCAATTGATTTTGTACTAATCTCCTTTTATTCCAGGAAGTTCTGAATTGATTCCGTTTTAGGAAACTCTCGCCACGTATCAAGTTCTACTTCCTTTTCTCATACCGGCACAAGCCTTCATCCAGGTACTTCTTGTACGTTTCTATATCGGGAGTATATCCGCGAGGCTGAGCTAATATTTTTGCATCATTATCAAGCAGGATATAATAAGGCTGGGAATTCGTTTTGTAAACTGCTGTCTGCAAATCACTCCATTTGTTTCCCTGAGTTTTTATTTTTTTTCCGGTAGTCTCAGAAACAATCTGGTCCTTTTCAGGCAAAGGAGTTTTGTCATCCACATACAAAGAAATGAGAACATATTTATCGCGGAGACGTGAGAGGATCTCGGGATCACTCCATACATTATCTTCCATCTTACGGCAATTCACACAGCTCCAGCCGGTAAAATCGATCATCACGGGCTTCCCCTGGTTTTTCGCATACGCCATTCCCTCGTCGTAATCGTGAAAGCAGGAGAGATCGTGCGGACAATGGCCTCCCGCGGACTTTCCCTGGTTCCATTCCTTGTAAAAATCAGGAGGAGGAAATCCGCTGATGAGCTTCAGGGGAGAACCCCATAAACCCGGAATCAGGTACAGTGTAAAGCTAAGTACCAGGATTGCGATCATAAGGCGGGGAATAGAAAGGTACTTCACATCGCTGTCATGCGAAAATTTTAATTTGCCAAGCAGGTAAAAACCCCATAATCCGAAAATAATGATCCATAATGCAACAAAGATCTCCCGTTTCAATAGTCCCCAGTGATAGGCCAGGTCTACATTGGAAAAGAATTTAAGTGCAAGCGCAAGTTCAATAAAGCCCAAGCTTACTTTCACGGAATTAAGCCATCCTCCCGATTTAGGAAGCGAGTTAAGCCAGGCAGGAAATGCGGCAAATAATGCAAAAGGAAGAGCAAGCGAAATAGCAAAGCCTGCCATCCCCAGCAGAGGACCCAGGTTATTTCCCCCGGTTGCAGCCTGCACCAACAGTGTCCCTATGATGGGTCCTGTGCATGAAAAAGAAACCAATGAAAGTGTAAATGCCATGAAAAATATTCCGATCATTCCTCCTTTATCTGCTGCACGGTCGGCCTTGTTGGACCAGGAAGAAGGAAGCGTTATCTCAAATGCTCCGAAGAAAGAAGCTGCGAAGATCATGAAGATGAAAAAGAAAGCCAGGTTGAACCACACATCGCTGGCCATCTTATTCAGCGTATCAGCCCCAAAAAGCTTGGTGATGATGAATCCAAGTGCCACATAGATCAAAACGATGGATACAGAATAGATGCTTGCATTTTTTAATCCGGTAGCCCTGTCTTTACTCTGCTTGATGAAAAAACTGACCGTAAGCGGGATCATGGAAAACACGCAAGGGGTCAGCAAAGCAAGCAAGCCTCCTATCAATCCCTGGATGAAAATGGACCAGGCAGACATCACGGTATAATCTTCACCTCCTACAGAACCGCAGTTGTCATCAAAGTTTACCTCTTCCGTCACAGCAGGAGAAGTGTGCTTGGCTGTATCCGCAGGAGTAGGGATCGCTGTATTGGAATCCACCGTGGGCGCTACAGTAGCCGTTTGAGCAGCTCCTTTTTTCCCTTCGATCTTAAATTCAAAATCAACATCTGTAGGCGGGAGGCACATAGTGCTGTTGCAGGTCTGAAAGTTCAAAAGCCCCTTTACGGAGAAAGTCTCCTGTGAAAGGATTTTTATTTTTTGCTTGTACGTCATCTCATGCTCGTAGAACTTTACATTCATTTCGAATACCTTATCAAATACCTTTTCCGGAGTGGGTTCATTTATCTTCCCATCCAACGCATAGTTTGGGTTTTTTTCAAAGCTAAAAGTGAGCGAAATAGGGCCATCCTCCCCTTCCTGGTTCATGGAATAGACATGCCATTCCTTCTCAATAGTGGCTTTAAGCAGCAACTCTGCCTCGGTATCCGATATCCTGTTTACGGAGAAGTACCATTTGACCGGTTCCTGAATTTGCCCAAAACAAGATACATATAATAAGGATAGGACCAGGAGGACCAACAGTTGTTTTGCTTGCTTCATAATGGGATTGTTTACGCACCCAAAGATACGTATTTGGATCTTAATTCCATCAATTTGCAGAAAACGCCGATTTCTTAGAAAATATATTTTAAGCAATTATTAGTTTGACAGAAAAAGTTTATACATTTACTCCGTCGAACAATGAAAACCAAGCAACTTAATATTATTTCTGTCTGCGTGATTATTCCTGAAAAGGAGTAGCGGGGACGGTATACAAAAAAATATCTGAAAGCCTTCCCGCAAAACCGGGAGGGCTTTTTTGTTTAACACTGCTGAACATGACAACAACATTCTTTAACCCGATAGTCATTATTACTGTCATTATTACCGTGAGACCCCCGGGGTGAGAATGCTGTCGTTAAAAACGAAGCCCCGCTCACCCCGAAAGTGTGCGGGGCTTTTTATTTTGACTTCACCTAAACCAATAACCGATAAATGAAAAACCACATGCAGACAAATAAATCCTCCGGGACATGTTTCCCGGAAAGACTCAGAAATAAGACGGCCGTTCCGGACCTCCCCGTTGCTACTACGCGCGCAGGAAGAATGTTTAAATACAGTTTGGACATCGTAGATAGAATACAAATTATAACCCGTATTCTGCCTTTAAAAATGATTTCTTTTATAAATAAATCACATCTGGACATAGTACCTTATTTAAATTATAGCCCGTCGTATCCTGATTTTCGAAATAGCTTTGCAAACAGGATTGAACAGCATACTCACACTAAGCCAGGATATACCTTCTAACATACGTTCAACCTAAATTAACCACAACCATGTATTACAGCGAAAACACAGTTATCTACAACAACGGAAAGTTCCTGAAAGCAGCAGAAACCAAAACAGATCTTTACGGTCAAACCTTGCATTACGGATACGGAGTATTCGAAGGAATACGTGCGTATAAAACAGCAAACGGAACTAAAATATTCAAGGCAAAAGAACATTACGAACGCCTGAAGCGCTCAGCCGAGCTGATACACATCCCTTTTGAATACTCGGTAAAAGAACTGGAAAGCATTTCTTACCAGGTGCTGGAAAAAAACAACCTGAGCGATGCCTACCTGCGCCCGCTTGTTTACTGCGACCCTAACATGAGCCTGAACAAGCCCACGAAAGTTAACCTGATGATATGCGCCTGGCATTGGGGAAGCTACCTGGGAGATAAGCTGTTGAGGCTTTGTATTTCATCCTATCAGCGTCCAAACCCTAAATCCCTTAAAGTGGAAGCCAAAGCCTGCGGGCATTATGTGAATTCCATCCTTGCCACCATCGAGGCGAAAGAAAAAGGATTTGACGAAGGCCTGCTGCTGGACATGCATGAAAATATTGCCGAAGGTCCGGGAGCGAATTTCTTTTGCGAGAAAAACGGACAGCTTTTCACTCCCCCGCTTGGAAACATCCTTCCCGGAATAACCCGGGCAACCGTAATCGAGCTGTGTGCAAAGCTGCGTATCCCGTGCACCGAGCGGCACATACGCCGGGAGGAATTAAAAAATATGGACAATGCGTTCTACTGCGGAACAGCGGCCGAAATAATCGGTATAGAATCCATCGATAACATTCCTTTTCCGAAACAATGGAGTGAATCTGCAGGAGCAAAAATACAGGAGGCTTATTCAAACCTCGTACGCGAAAAAAAATTAACCCCGCAACTGGCATAACCCACTATGAACAAACACAGCAAAACATTAACACAGGATGAATCACAACCGGCTTCGCAAGCCATGCTCTATGGAGTTGGCTTGACAGAAGCGGACATGAAAAAAGCTCAGGTAGGCATTGCCTCCACCTGGTACGAAGGCAACACCTGCAACATGCACTTGAATGATCTGTCTAAATACGTGAAAGAGGGCGTTAAACAAAGCGGATTGGTCGGACTGCAGTTCAATACCATAGGGATCAGCGACGGGATCACAAACGGAACGGAAGGGATGCGTTATTCTCTTGTTTCCAGAGAGCTGATTGCTGATTCGGTGGAAGCTGTAACGGCAGCGCACTATTATGACGGGCTGATCACCATTGCCGGCTGCGACAAAAATATGCCGGGAGTGGTAATGGCCATGGTACGGGTGAACCGCCCGTCCATCATGGTGTACGGAGGCACGATCGCTTCCGGAAATTACAAAGGGAAAAAGTTAAATATCATTTCTGCTTTTGAAGCATTGGGGGAAAAGTATGCCGGTAAATTAAGCGACGAGGACTACAAGGGCATTATCCAGAATGCCTGTCCCGGTGCAGGAGCCTGCGGGGGAATGTACACGGCAAACACCATGTCGTCTGCCATAGAGGCACTGGGATTAAGCCTGCCCTACAGCTCTTCCAATCCCGCCCTGAGCAAAGAGAAAAAAGAGGAATGCCTGAGAACAGGAGAATACCTGAAAACACTCCTGGAAAAAGACATCAAACCTTCGGATATTTTATCCAAGAAATCGTTCGAGAATGCGTTTACCGTTGTGATCGTGCTGGGCGGATCTACCAATGCAGTCCTCCACCTGCTGGCCATGGCCAAAACAGCCGGAGTAGATTTTACGCTGGAAGATGTAAGCCGGATCAATGCAAAAACGCCTGTGCTGGCCGACCTCAAACCCAGCGGGAAATACATGATGGAGGATGTGTTTGCCATCGGAGGCGTTCCTGCCGTAATGAAATACCTGTTGGAAAAAGGATTGCTGCACGGCGATTGCCTGACCGTAACCGGAAAAACACTCAAAGAAAACCTGGCTTCTGTTCCCGCACTGGCCCCCGGCCAGGATGCTATCCTACCCGTGGAAAAACCGGTGAAGGCAAACGGACACCTGCGGGTAATGTACGGCAACCTGGCTCCCGAAGGATCCGTGGCAAAGATCACTGGCAAGGAGGGAGAAACATTTTCAGGCAAGGCCATTGTTTTTGAAAACGAATTTGAATGCATCCGCGGAATTCACGCAAAGAAAGTACAACCCGGACAGGTGATCGTGATACGGAACGAAGGTCCGAAAGGCGGGCCCGGTATGCCCGAAATGCTGAAGCCCACCTCCGCCCTGATGGGAGTGGGTCTGGGAAAAAGTGTTGCGCTCATTACCGACGGAAGGTTTTCCGGAGGCACGCACGGTTTTGTGGTAGGGCATGTCTGTCCCGAAGCTTTTGAGGGAGGACCCATTGCCCTGGTGAAGGACGGCGACACCATTACCATTGATGCGGTCAGCAACAAGATAAATGTGGAAGTAAGTGAAAAAGAGTTAGCGGAACGGAAAAAGCAATGGAAGCAGCCGGAATTAAAAATGAAGAACGGTGTTTTATATAAATATGCCCGGCAGGTGAGCCCGGCAAGCACTGGATGTTTAACAGATAATTTTTAAACCATGAATACAACAACATTAACAAAAGAAAAAGTTTCCACCATTACAGGTGCAGAAGCGGTATTGCGTTCGCTGGTAGCTGAAAACGTAGACACTGTTTTCGGATATCCCGGCGGAGCTATCATGCCCATTTACGATGCTTTGTATAATTACGCCGATAAAGTAAATCACATACTCGTTCGTCACGAGCAGGGAGCTATTCATGCAGCGCAGGGATATGCCCGCACTTCGGGTAAAGTCGGAGTTTGCTTTGCAACCTCAGGACCCGGAGCAACCAACCTGGTAACCGGCCTGGCGGATGCCCTGATAGATTCTACTCCCGTGGTATGCATCACCGGACAGGTTTCCTCCAAGCTGTTAGGCACGGATGCTTTTCAGGAAACCGATGTGATAGGCATATCCATGCCCATCACCAAATGGAATTTCCAGGTGACCAAAACAGAAGAGATCCCTGCTGCCCTGGCCAAGGCATTCTACATTGCCAGCTCGGGCCGTCCCGGACCTGTACTGATCGATATTACAAAGGATGCACAATTCGGTGAAGCGGAATTTGAATATGCCAAATGCAAAAAGATAAGAAGCTATTCTCCGCACCCGGAACTGAAAATGGATGCCGTTGAACGTGCAGCAGAACTGATCAACAAAGCAAAAAAACCTTTTATGCTGATCGGCCAGGGAATCATCCTTTCCAAAGCGGAAAATGAATTGCTGGCCTTTGCGGAAAAATCCGGGATCCCGGTTGCCTCCACGCTGCTGGGACTGGGCGCATTCTCAACCGATCATCCCCTGTACATGGGCTTTTTAGGTATGCATGGCAACTACGCACCCAATGTAAAAACCAATGACTGCGATATACTGATTGCCGTTGGAATGCGTTTCGACGACCGTGTTACCGGAGATGTGTCCCGCTATGCAAAACAGGCAAAAGTAATTCACATCGATATCGACTCGGGTGAAATAAACAAGATCGTAAAAACAGAAGTTGCCATCCATGCCGATGCAAAAGAAGCGCTGGCTGCACTCACAAAACGAATCCAGGAGAAAAAATACCCTGAATGGATCAACGAGTTCAGGGAATGTTCGGAAAAAGAATACGAACAGGTAATAAAAAACGAGCTCTTCCTGGAGAAGAAAGGATTGAAGATGGCACAGGTGGTTAATCTGCTTTCGGAAAAAACAAAAGGGGAAGCCATAATTGTTACCGATGTAGGCCAGCACCAGATGGTAGCTTCCAGGTATTACAAGTACAAAAAGAGCAACAGCAACATTACTTCCGGCGGACTCGGCACGATGGGGTTTGCCCTGCCCGCAGCGATCGGAGCAAAGATCGGCAATCCCAAACGGGAAGTCATCGCAATCATCGGAGACGGAGGATTCCAGATGACCTTGCAGGAGCTGGGCACGATTTTACAATCGGAAATAGATGTTAAAATAATCATCCTGAACAACAACTTCCTGGGAATGGTGCGGCAATGGCAAGAACTGTTCTTTGAAAAGAGATATTCCTCCACGGAAATTGTCAATCCGAATTTCACCGGCATTGCAAAAGCTTATGGGATAGAATCAGCCTCCGTTACAGATCCATCACTCGTAAATGATGCAATGGATAAAATGCTGAAACACAAAGGCGCTTACCTGCTGGAGGTAATTGTAGAAAAAGAAGGAAATGTATTCCCAATGGTTCCTCAGGGAGCCGCTGTTTCGGAAATACGATTGAGTTAATAAATAAAAACAAAAGCCCATCCTAAATCCTTCCCGAAGGGAAGGACTTTAGAACTACCTCCCTCTTCCCTTCGGGAAGGGGGTCGGGGGAATGGGCCAAAAATATACATATGGAAAAAACATTTATCATGTCCGTTTTCTGCGAGAACAGGATAGGACTTATCAACCGCATAAGCATCATCTTCACGAGAAGGCGCCTGAACATTGAAAGCTTCACCGCTTCCGAAACAGAGATAAAGGACATCTACCGTTTTGCGATCATCGTAAAATCCACCCGTGAAAAGCTGGAAAAAGTGGCCCAGCAGATTGAGAAGCAAATCGAAGTGCTGCGTGCGCTGGTCCACGAGGAAGAAGATGTGATCTACCAGGAAGTGGCATTGTACAAAGTTTCCACCAAGCAGCTGAAAAACGGAAGCGCAGAACACCTGGCAAAAGAAAACAATGCCAAGATATTGTATACTACACCTGAATACATTGTACTGGAAAAAACCGGGGTATTTGAGGAAACACAGGCTTTGCTGGAAAAATTAGAACCATACGGTGTAATAGAATTTGCAAGAAGCGGACGCGTGGTAATCCTGAAATGGTCCAGGCGATTCCACCAGCACTTACAGGATTTCGAACTTTTAGGAACTAAATAAATAATCAACCTCCCGATAGCTACCTGCCCGTCCGGCAGGCGGGTCGGGAATAAACAAAACAACAAAATGGCAAATTATTTCAACTCTTTATCGCTGCGTGAACAGCTCCAACAATTAGGAGTATGTGAATTCCTGGATCAAACTCATTTTACAGATGGTGTTCAGGAATTAAAAGGAAAAAAAATTGTGATCGTAGGCTGCGGTGCACAAGGCCTGAACCAGGGTCTGAACCTCCGGGATTCCGGATTGGATATTTCCTATACGCTCCGTAAGGACGCCATAGAAACAAAACGTGCATCCTGGAAAAATGCCACCGATAATAATTTCAAAGTAGGGTCTTACGAGGAATTAATTCCTTCGGCCGACCTCGTAGTTAACCTGACCCCGGATAAACAGCACACGGCTGTTGTGAATGCCATCATGCCTCTGATGAAAAAAGGATCTACCCTGGTATACTCCCATGGCTTTAACATTGTAGAAGAAGGAATGCAGATCCGCAAGGACATTACGGTAATTATGGTGGCTCCCAAATGCCCGGGCACAGAGGTAAGAGAAGAATACAAAAGAGGGTTCGGAGTACCTACGTTGATTGCAGTACACCCGGTAAACGATCCTGAAAATAAAGGCTGGGCACAGGCTAAGGCTTACGCAGCCGGAACAGGCGGGCACAAAGCCGGGGTTTTAAAATCATCTTTCGTTGCCGAAGTAAAATCGGATCTAATGGGAGAACAGACCATACTCTGCGGCGTATTGCAGACAGGCTCCATTCTGTGTTTTGATAAAATGGTTGAAAAAGGAATTGAAAAGGGATATGCCGCTAAGCTGGTTCAATACGGCTGGGAAACAATTACCGAAGCTTTAAAGCAAGGAGGTATAACCGCTATGATGGACAGGCTTTCCAATCCTGCAAAAATAAAAGCCTTTGAACTGGCCAATGAGCTGAAAGGCATCATGACCAAACTGTTTCAAAAGCACCAGGACGATATCATGAGCGGACATTTTTCCAAAACAATGATGGAAGATTGGGCGAATGGCGATAAAAACTTATTGTCCTGGAGAGCTGCCACAGGAGAAACTGCTTTTGAAAAGACAACGCCTACTGCAGATAAGATCAATGAGCAGGAATTTTTTGACAACGGCTTATTAATGGTTGCTTTCATAAAAGCAGGTGTTGAGCTGGCATTTGAGACAATGGTAGATACCGGCATCAAACAGGAATCGGCTTACTACGAATCTTTGCACGAAACCCCGTTAATTGCCAATACCATTGCACGTAAAAAATTATTTGAGATGAACCGGGTCATTTCCGATACGGCTGAATACGGCTGCTATTTGTTTGATCATGCCTGCAAACCTTTGTTAGCTGATTTCATGAAAAAGATTGATGCAACACTTATCGGCAAAAACTTTAATGAGAAAAAGGATAACGGTGTTGACAATAAATTGCTGATCTCAGTTAACGCACAGATACGTAACCATCCGGTTGAAAAAATCGGAACTGTTTTAAGAGCAGCCATGACAAATATGAAAGCGATCAGCAGTTCAAGCTCTCAGGAAAAAAATAAAGACGCTTTTGCTTCCAACGGGAATGCAAAAAAAGCGGTAAAAGAAGTATATCAAAATTGATATGAACACAACCCTTACAACGCGCCTGGCCCTGGGAAAAGTACAGGCGGCAAAAACCGGCCTGGAAAATATACTTTCCAAAACGCCTTTGCAGCTGAACCAGTATCTGAGTGAAAAATACAGTTCATCCATTTACCTCAAAAGAGAAGACCTGCAGGTGGTACGTTCCTTCAAAATAAGAGGAGCCTATAACAAGATCTTTTCCATGGGGAAAACGGCAAAGGAAAAATCCATTGTGTGCGCAAGCGCAGGAAACCACGCACAGGGAGTGGCCTACTCCTGCGCCTTTTTGGAAATACGCGGTACCATCTTCATGCCCCTGCCCACCCCCAAGCAAAAAATAGAACAGGTAAAATGGTTCGGTAAGAACTGGATCGACATACAACTGGTGGGTGATACCTTTGACGATTGCTGCGAAAAGGCAAAGCAATTCTCAAAGGAGAACGCAAGCGTATTCATTCATCCTTTTGACGACGAAGAAGTAATTGCAGGACAGGGAACACTGGCCCTGGAATTGCTGGAACAAAGCAAAGCTCCCATCGATTATCTTTTTATTCCGATCGGAGGCGGAGGTCTTGCTGCAGGAATGGCAAGTGTATTTAAAATACTCAGCCCGAATACAAAGCTGATCGGCCTGGAACCCCAGGGTGCTCCTGCCATGAAAGTATCCTTTGACAAAGGCAAGGTGAGCCCGCTGCAGGAAATAGACCGCTTTGCAGACGGAGCCGCCGTAAAAGAAGTGGGCCAGCTGACCTTTTCCATCTGCAAGGACCTGCTGGATGAGATAGCGCTTGTCCCCGAAGGAAAGATCTGTTCCTCCATGCTGGAGCTGTACAACCGCAATGCAATCATTGTGGAGCCCGCAGGTGCACTTTCCATTGCAGCGTTGGATGCATACGCGGAAAATATAAAAGGAAAAAATGTGGTATGCCTTGTTTCCGGAGGGAACAACGACATAGGCCGTATGGAAGAGATCAAGGAACGCTCCCTGGTGTACGAAGGGATAAAACACCACTTCCTGGTAAACTTCCCGCAGCGTGCCGGGGCCCTGAAAGAGTTTGTGAACCATGTGCTGGGTGAAGGAAACGACATCACCCGCTTTGAATACCTGAAAAAGAACAACCGGGAAAAAGGTGCGGTGCTCATCGGTATAGAACTGAGCAAAAAAGAAGACCTGCCCGAACTGAAAAAGCGCATGGATGAGCGGGGCTTCGGTTACAAATACGTGCAGCCCGATAGCGAGATCTTTTCCTTCCTGCTGTAAACAATCCAGATCCTGAATGGATATTTACGTTTGTGCCATGATGCTTGGAGTTATATTAAATGGTACTCTACCTGTACCATAACAACAGGCTGTTCGCTCCGGCAAATGCAGTCAGCTAAGACTTAGGATCGGCTCTTAAATAAATTCATTGTTCTTTTCCATAAATAAAAGAATGAGGTAGATTTGCTGTACAATCACGTATGTTTAATTTGGGGATACGCTGTTATCCCTAAGTAATTGAGTGGATAACGGCGTAAATTTGGGAATGATACGAAGGCATATTTAAGTTGGCAGCAAGCAGCTAAATGAAAAGACTCATTCCGACAATATTGGTTTTAATTGTGGCTTGCACCGGCAAACCTAAGACAGAGACGTTGACAGGTGACTTATACTTTAGCTTTTTTAGAATGGGGAATTTTTACAATCAGCCTGACAGCATCATAGAGGGATTCAAAATCTGCTTTGACACTTTAAAGTACGAGACAGCGGACCAAGACCAACGAAGATTTTTAAATCAATACAACAGACTAAAGGACGAAAAATTATTGTATCACCCTTTTGTTGATATATTAACTGAAAAGGACTCAGTTGTGACATTGCTTTTAGAGATAGATGACTATAATGAAATAAAGAAGTTCAAGAGAAAAGAACTTCAGGATGAAGGAAAGAAAATTAGAATTGTGGCGGACGTAAGAAAGCTTGATGGTCGACTTTTTTACTGCATGGACTTAGTAAAGGTGGACAAGGTTGACGGAGAGACCGGAATCAAATCAAGAAAGTGGAAAATTGAGGATTACAATTGAAGATTGGCAAAGCTGCCAGCTGCCAACAATGTGTATGCGCAATTTAAATTTGATTAATTATTTTTAAAGGAAAATTTAAACTGCGCATACACGAGCGTTAGCCGTCAGTGTAAAAAACCGAACTAAAAAAATAGTTTACAGGATAAAATGGAATTTTACAACTTAGATGAATATTACACATATCTAGAAAACGATACTAATTTTTCCTTCTTAGACCTTAATACCTACAAATACATAACGGCTTTAAGAGATAAAACAGAAGACGAAAACACAAAAAAGCTTTGTTCGTTTGAGTTGTTTTTTGCTGACTTTTCCATTGAGGAAGGTAACCATATTCCAAAATTCCAAAGTGGTGCAAATACTTATCCTACATTGGAATTATTTGATGATAATTTTGGATACATCAAAGCAAGAGCAAACAAAGTACAAAACCCAAAATACAAAGCAAAATATAATCATTTGCTCTGGTTAAGTCCACAAAAACACATTGATTTTGCCAAAAATGCAATTGAAAGTTATTTGGTGCTATTGCAAAATTCTTCGTTTTCAGTTGATGATAATTTGCAATGCTTTTCTTTTGGAAAGTATTATAAAAACCTCTTTGTTTTAAGCCAAAAAGTAAACTACAAAAAAGATGAAGTTATCACATATTTAGTTTCGCTTTTGGAAAGTGAAAAGCTAAACCATTTTACTAAATATTCCTTAATGGAATTTATACTTGAAAACGGAAAAAATATTGATGCTGCCATTAAACAAACATTCTTCGATTATTCAAAAAACAGGATTGGCGAATTGACCGACGGAGAGTTAGAAAGTTACCTAAATCTTCTTGTTCTTCTAAGTCAAAAACTCAAAACTTTACCAAGTGAATTTCACGAAAAATTAGGAGACTATCATATTTCCCAACTTGAGAATGAAAAAAACAAAGGTTTTATCGCTCATCATTATTACACAAACGCATTAGAAGAATATAAAAAAGCGAATAATAAAGAAAAAATTGAGCAGACAGCCGTTTTGTTGGAGCAATCGAAAAAGACAATTGACCTTAAAAAAGTTTCATTTGAACTTAAAGACGAAAAAATAAATGAGGTCTTAAATCAATGGTGGGATTTTACAAAGAGAAAAATCGACTATCTTTTGGAAAACGGAAATGATAAAGAAATCTACAAGTATCTTATTTTGGGGCCATTGTTTCCTAAAGCAGATGTACTAAAAGAAGAGATTAGACCAGTTATGCTCGATTTGGTTTCTACAATGACCTTTGACATCAATAAAAACGTCAATAAAAATAAATTAGGGGGAATTAACTCCTATTCAATTCATATAAATAATTTCTCTATCAATCATATTGGATTTGTTGTTTCAAAAGGATTTAAAAGTGGCAAAATTTCATTTGACAGTTTAATTAACTACTTAAAAAATGATTCTTGGTACGGACAAGATTTTACCTACTTGGACACAAACAACGAAACACAAGGATTTAATTGGATTGAATTACTTACTCCAGCATTACAAAGTTTCTTTGTTCAAACTGAAATTGATTTAAAAACAAATAGTCATAATCCACAAGGCTACATTTTAGCATTAGACAGTTTGGTGCTGAAATTTGAGGGTTTACTGCGTGAGTTCTCAAGAATGATTGGTGCTCAGACAATAGAAATTAAAGACAACGGGACAGAAGAAAGGATTGGTTTTGACAAATTATTGGATAATGAAAAGCTAAAGGCATTGGTTCCTGAAGACGATATTGCCTTTTTTAAATTTCTGTTCACATCAAATGGAATGAATTTAAGAAATAATGTTGCTCATTGCTTTTTTACGACTAAAAATTATACATCAGCGTTTATGCTTTTGCTAATTGTGGCATTATTAAGACTTGGGAATTATAAACTTGAAACGAAAGAAAATGAATCTTAGAATAAATAGCCATACATTTAACAAACACTACAAAACCTAGTCCAAGCAGAGTCTTCGTTTCGGGACTCTGCATAAAGAGCTAATCGTACCATCAAAACCTAAAGACTTATTTCCTTTAATTATATAATTTTTGATGAGTGGGTTAGCCAAATTGCTAAATACCGCTAAAAAGGGGAAATGAGGACGCAAATAGGGGAACCGAGGACGCCCGGAGGTACCTTTTTCTAGTAAATAAGGGAAGCGAAGATGTAAAGAGGTTCGGCGAGGACGCAAATAGGGCAAACGAGGATGCTCGGAGGTACCTTTTTCTGGCAAAAAAGATCCCCGGGGACGCTAAAAAGTACCTCCTGGTACCAAAAAGAGTCTGCTTACAAGTTATCTCAAAATTGATTTCTGCGTCAATCTGCGGGAGACAGGGTCTGTGCAGTAAACTGTGTCAGCTAACGATAGCTTTACAATGGTTTTACATTGGTTTCCGATATTCATCCAGCCGGAATATGTTCATTATTGTATAATAGAATGAATAACCGCGCAGATCTGTAACTGTAAAAAATATATTGAATTAATTGGCAGCAGTATTTTTTTCCGGCCGGAAAAAATTCAGAAAATAGCCGGAAGAAAATCACAACAAAATAATTCCTGTAACAGCTCGTTAAATAATAAAAAACGATCTCATGGCACAGCAAATTCCCGCCGAAGTAGAAAGTTTTAATTCCTACATTATCAATACGGATGATTGCCAGCGTGCTCTGGTCGAACACACCGTATATCCCGCAGATACAGAAGGCAAGACCAATTATTTAAGCCCCGATAAAAAAGTTCTGAACGAGCCCGCATGGATGGGCTGGAACTGGACAGAAGAGGAAAGCAGGCAATGGTCATTGTACCGGCAGCGGCACGATCAGTTATACCGCGGATATAGCCGTGCAGAAGGCGTGGAACAAAACAGCCGGCAGGAATTGCTGAATGAAAATATTTCCGCCTGCATTGCATACTCCCTGGAACATCGCCTCCTTGAACACATCGCTTTAAGCGGACAAACTACTCTTGGGCAGCTGCAGACATTCGGAATCAAGCAGGATATTCTCCAATACAAAACTCCCCTGCGCACCATCACCATTCAGTATGAAAAGCAAAATCCTTTAAGCGATTTCGAAAAAGAATTTATAGACAAATACATTGCTCTCCATAACCTCGTGCCGGAGCGTACCGGGCAGATCCTCGGCGAAATAAATGAGCTGCACTCTTCTTTACCCGGGCTCTGGAAAAAAATTTCCATTGTCCGGGAAAAAGCCGATAAAGCGAGCAATACCATAAGCCTGCCTCCTCCCGAAATGAAAGGAAGTTACAGTCCCGTGACCTCTTTTAAAATTCTTTCGGCCGAAGAAACGCAGCAGCACGTAGATGATTTCAATGCGTACATACATCAGTTCCAGGGAGAAATAAACAGCTTGTGCGACCGCTCCGATGCTCTTGCAGAGGAAGTATACGACGAGGATGCAAACGGAGAAAGCAGGAACAGTTTATTCAATGAAGTTGATAAAATGCACCGCGACCTGCACAAAAGCTGGGAGAAATATTCCATAGAAACCATGACTCTTCACGATGACTTTGACGAATTCCTTGAAGCATGGGGCGATGAGGATGAAAAAATAACTGCCCCGTGGAGTGATTTTATAAAAGAGCAACATGTGTTCATGGATGTGTACAACGCGCTGGTGGTTTTTCTTAATGAAAAATTTAATGGCAAAGAAGAAGATATAGAAACAGTATCCGGTCCTCCTTCCGGTGATCCGGACGACATTCGCACAGAAACCATAAAACGGTATGAATCCGAAATGAACTCCGGCATTTATTTTGACATAGACGACTGGCACATCATCCTGGATCATTATGAACACAAGCATGACGGAAAAAACAAAGACATAGCTCTTGAAAAAGCATTTGCCCAGCATCCTCAAAATGCTACCCTCCTGCTGCGCAAAGCACAGGAAGAAGCCGGCAAACACGAATACCAGAAAGCCCTCGCGTTTGTGAAACAAGCCGAAGCGCAGGGTCCCCCGCACCATCCTAACTTCTATTTTATCAAAGCCAATATTTTCTGCCAGGTGCATGCCCCCGAGCAAGCCATTCCGTTATATAACAAGCTCATTGCCTCCCGGGATCAGGGGCTGGAATGGTTTCAGGAACATGCCCGTTACCGCCTCATAGATATTTATGCAGGGCAGAAAAAATATTTCGAATGTATAGAACTCTGTAAGGAGCTTCTCGAAAAAAAGCCCGATGATGAAAATACCATTGCTGACCTCTGCTCTTACTACCGCGAAGGCAAAATGTTCAAAGAAGCGGAAGAGGCAGCAAAAAACTTTTTGCAAAAATTCCCGAACAGCAGCCAATGCATGGAACAGCTAGGGCTTCTGTATCTTGAAACCGGGGAATATGAAAAAGCTGCAGAGCAATTTGAAAATTCTTATGCAGTAAATAAAAATGAGAACTACGGCCGTTTATTTCACAAAGGCAAAGCGCTCATAGCCCTGAAACGTTTTAGCGAAGCTGCAGTTTGTTTTGAAACCTGTTTGTTTTACTATCACCTCGATAAAGAGTATCACCTCGCGGCTGCACAGTGTTACAAGCAATTAAAAATGCCTTACGCTGCCGCCTATCATTATCGCCAGGCACTTGCCTTAGACCCCGAATGCGCTGAAGCCCTTCAGCAATTGCAAACCCTTTAGGCACGATAACATTTTTCGCCTAAATTTGGAATTGCAAAACAACACTTTGATGGCAGCAACATTTTTCCCAAACCAGAAAGAATTCCGAAAATGGCTGGAAAAAAATCGCACAAAAGAAACGGAGCTGGTGGTAGGGTTCTATAAAGTAAGTTCCGGTAAACCTTCCATGACCTGGTCTCAATCCGTTGATCAGGCGCTTTGCTTTGGCTGGATAGATGGAATACGCAGATCCATAGATAACAACAGCTACCAGATCCGTTTTACTCCGCGGAAATCCGGTAGTATCTGGAGCACGGTCAATATCCGGAAAATGAAAGAGCTCACCGAACAGGGACTGATGCAGGCAGCCGGACTTGCATGCTTTCAAAAGCGGAAAGAAAACAGGTCCGGAATTTACTCCCACGAAAATGAAGAAGTGAAATTCTCTCCTACCTTTGAAAAGCAGTGCAAAGCAAACAAGATCGCCTGGAAATATTTTCAATCGCTGTCACCCTCGTACCGTAAGCCTTCCAGGAACTGGGTAATGAGCGCCAAACAGGAAAGCACACGGATAAAACGGCTCCATGAACTCATTGCAGACAGCCAGGCAGGTACAAACAAATGGAAACACAATAAATACAAAAAATAGCCCACGAACAATTAATTCCGTTGCGTGCAGCCATAAATAAAAATGGTTAAAACCATTAATTGTAATATTTGCATTCACCTATAGCCCAGGGTTTAAACCCTGGGCTATAAAAATTAAACGTATCATTCTGAAACCGTTTCAACGGTTTCAAACAATAATCATTCATGCCACATTCATACAACAAAATATGGATTCACGCTATATTCGCCACCAAACACAGGTTTCCATTAATACAATCCGGCGTTGAAAAACAAATACACGGGCACATGCGGGAACAATTAATTGAAAATGGATGTCCTGTTCGCATTATCAACGGAATGCCTGATCATATTCATTTATTGTTTTTGCAAAACCCAAAAATCGCAATAGCTGATACAATAAAACAGGTAAAGGGAAATACTTCGCATTGGATAAATGAGAAAGATTTAATACAGGATAAATTTGCATGGCAAAACGGCTATGCCGCTTACTCCGTCAGCGAATCACAGCTGGAAAGAGTTTTCCGGTACATCCGGAATCAAAAAGAACACCATCAAAAGAAAACATTCATACAGGAATACGATGAATTTATTTTTGCTCACGGTTTGATAAAAGAGCCCGCAATCTGATCCACAAAAACAATGCTGGTATTTTCCATAGCCCGGGGTTTAAACCCCGGGCTATGGAAAGCTATTTACATTTATTCTCCTTCTTCCAGTCTTTCAATCTCTGAATTGCACGCCTGATCACAGGATCTGTGGCGTTTTGCGCCTTGGTTTCGGTAGGAGTATCAAACTCAGGTGTGTCAATTTTCGCACTGCAAGCGTTGCGCCATTTATCCGCGTATTGCATAGCCAGTGTATCCTGAATCATTTTAATTTGTTCCGCACTTGCTCCTTGCGGGAGGTTGACTTTCAGGCCCTCCAGCTCTTTCTTGATTTTAGAGAATTCGTCTTTATACATTTTTGCATGGTCCTCGACATGGGAGAGCTCATGCACTTCCAATCCTATCTCCGGATACCAGGGAGGAGAAGTGGGAGTTAGGGTTACCACACCGCCGTTATTGACAGCCTTTTCCATTGTTTTAATGGCTTCGTCCGCAGTTTTACAATCTGTAATGTTCGCATTGGGTCCGCTTACAATAGGATCTTTATACCTTCCGGTGTGAATTCCCCAAAACACAGGGCCATACGCTTTTGTGATCTTAGCACGATATTCTTTCTTCTCATTCAATGAAATACAGCATTCCAGGAGAAATATCCCAGGTTGTGTTGCTCCGGTAAGGATTTGGTCTTTTTTTTGCGCAGCTTCAATCTGACTGTTAGTAAGCACTCTGAACGAATCGATCTCCGGATCTTTGATCGCAGGATTAACACAGGGGTTGCCGGAACTGCCTTTAAGAATAACTTTGAATTCAAAATCCAGAATGGCCGTTGCCAGCTTGGAATCCTCATATTTAGGTCCCTTGTATTCTTTTACCTTGATTCCCGGGGCAAGCAAGGTCTGAGTGACGTCGTCAGTCCCATTGTAATTTACTGTAAGCGCCTGTATGCCTCCCGATCCGCTCTCACTGTATTTTTCGTTGCTTCCTTCTTCACTTGCTTTTACTTTGCCGGAGATGGACACACTTTTTACACTGGGATCGAAATCAGCGAGCACAAGTGTACGGTTGATATTGCTGTTTTTATCATTTTTATCAAAGTAAATTTTACGGGATATGGTTTACTTAAAATCAAAATTTTGCTGGCCATCGGAAAATTTGAAGTTGAAATCAAAAACCCAGTCGCTGCCAACACTGGCACCCGTGTAATTGATCTTGTCAAGTACAATTCTGAACTCTGTAGAAGAATTTGCCATGATTATTTTTTAAAATGTTGAATCTGATATTCTATTCTTTTTGCAATAGAAATTAATTGAGGTCAGGAATGGATTTGAACCACTGTATGGGCTTTTGCAGAACCCAGCCTTGCCACTCGGCCACCCGACCTTAATATACAATTTTGTAGATGTACTTTTCTTCACGATGAATTATCAAAAAAATTATTTAAAAATCACGGAGCAAATGTATAGAGGCAGGCAGGGCTTTGCAAGGAGGTTTTATGCAACATGTGAGGGAGTGTTTTCCCGTACAAACTAAATCGCGTTCCTTGTGGTAATAATCTGTAAGCTACTCTTATTATATTTTGCAGAACAGAACTATCTGCATATATTTAGATCTCTTTAACCCAGTTAAGTATGCTTAAAATAAACTTCAAGCCTTTCCCTTTGATTAAAACTCCCCGCCTGGTGCTGCGAAGAATCCGCAGATCGGATGTACCTGAATGGTTCTTTTTGCGCTCCAATAAACAAGTGCTGAAATACATTGACCGCATACATGACAAATCGGAGAAGCAATCCCTCGGGCACATTAAAAAACTGGAAAAGCTGGAAAAAGCAGGGGATGGCATCAACTGGGCCATCACGCTCAGGGGGAATGATACACTGATCGGAAATATCTGCTTATTCAATATCCAAAGGGATCATCAGCGTGCAGAACTCGGTTACAGCCTTCATCCGGATCATCACGGGAAAGGTATCATGAGCGAGGCAATAAAACCTGTGCTGGAAACCGGCTTCAGAAAGTATAAATTCCATTCCATTGAAGCCAATGTGAATCCTAAAAATAAAGCTTCGATTGGGCTGCTGGAGAAAAACAAATTCAGGCGGGAGGCTTACTTCAAAGAAAACTATTTCTTTAACGGAAAATTCCTGGATTCGGCTGTTTATTCCTTGTTAACACCCGTAAAATAAAATCAGGCTCTTAAGCGTTTAACGAAAATGGGAGATTATAACAAAATAAAACACCAAGCGGGTAAAGTAGTATTGCTGTTCCTGTTTTTTTGTCTCTTTTTCTCGTGTAAAAAGGACACTCCTACAGATACCCTGGTTATTGATCCTGTGGATACTGTTTCTACAATAAATACCGGAGATTCAATAATCATTGGGAATCCTATTAATATGATTGTAAAAAAATACGACGATACGTTGCATACTCCGTACATTTCGTCTTCAAAATCCTATCCGTTTGACGTTGACAATAATGGAACAAATGATTTCAGTTTTTACTTAAGTGTCTTTCACAGTTCTGCATGCGGATTAATTATGAATTCCTCCATAAATTGCCTGAACAGCAGTTATCTTCTAAACGGGTTTTACACAACGGATACTTTTTTTCTTCATAAAGAAATTAACATGGTTATTGATAGTACAGGACCTTATTATTACAATGTAACCATAAAGAATATTTACACTTTTCATAGTATCAGTAGTAATGATTCCATTGTAAATATCCTTCCATACATGTTTAAAATTTCACCACGTATAACCGGAGAATATGTAATAAAGAATCAATCATTTAAATCTGATTCTATTCCTTTAAACACTCAGGCTTGTACATTTTTCCCAACTATTCATGTAAGCAATGATACACTATATACTATTTACAATCGTAATTTAAGCAACCAGTATTCTTTCCCGACTGGCTCTATAAAATACATAGGTATTAAAATTATAGACTCAACCGGCAAACCAAAACTAGGCTGGATAAAAATAAATGCTTATCCTTCCAGTATTATACGGTTTGAATCTGCCATTCAAAAATAGATCAGGTCAGTGAGAACCGTATGCTCACACCTCCGTTTGTGTTGGAAGATTTAAAGCTGGTTGAAATGCGCGGATTGGTAAGCAGCCAATCGTAAAACAACCTTAACGTGATCCTTTGCGTGACAAGGTAATCGGCAGATGTTTTCAGGGAATAAATAGTTTGCCCCGCAGTTGGCTGGGTCACTGTTTCCACCACCTTACGTATCATGGTCAGGTTCTGGCGTATGGAAAAATCCAGCTTCAGGTTCAGATCGCTTTTAATGCCTTTTTTATCCTTCGTTTTCTTAAATGGGTTTTTGAGCTCCAGGTCTTTCCACCGGTAACCCGTACCAAAAACAAACTCTTTGCTGTTCACCTCTGTAAGCTGGTTATTTGCAAAACTCAGCGCAAGGTTGCGTTCTTTCTTGATCGCAATATTAAACTGCAGGCTGTTCTGCAGAGTCATGTCTACTTTAACCAAAGGGCTGAATTGCTCTGCAATGGAAACTGTACTTATTTGTTCGTAGAAAATATAATCGCCGTTTGGTATGTCTTCGGTCGTTGTAGGGGTCTGACCTGTGCCACTTAATTTGGATTTTAAATTATTGGTGTAAGTAAAACTATACGAAGAGCGGTAAGCATGGCTCAATGTAACTGTTTTAAAGTACTTTTTAACGGGTTTCCATTTGGATAATCCATCGTACGTCACCCGCCAGTTAGGTGCAGGTCTTCTCGGAAAGGTTTCAACTGGATAACTTCCAGGGTCTTTTCCAGAGTACGCCGAAAGGAAGGAATACATCAGCGTTCCTTGGGAGGTCGGTCCATAGCCCAGGTTATAAATTTTTCCATCTGTTCCGGTAAATGTTCCCAGTGAGTTTTTGTTTTTATCCGCCAGCTTCTGGGATATGACCGACCGGTTTTCCAAAAATTGATTGAATGACTCCGATTCAAAATTGGTTTTTATTTTTTCAAACGCCGTATTCCAGGAAATAAATGACATGCTAAAATTACCTGCTTCGGTAGGGCTTTGATGCAGGTAAGCAGAATCGCTCAGTGTTGAATCAAATCCCCATCTGAAAAATTCACTGTAGTTCCTCGTTGTGTTCCTGTTTGCTGTTAATTCGATCTTGAAAGAAGGAATAGGTTCTATGTTGGCTCTCGCAGTAATATTTTCTGTTCGGGTTTGCGTAAAAGGGGTGTTCAGCGTTCTTGCTTTCACAAGCCAGTTCTGAGAAGCAGCGTAATTCGTAAACGGTTCTTTTTTTGCTCCGAAATTATGCTGCTGTCCAAATACGAATTCCGGCCCCGGGGCCAGTCCATTATCTCCCTGGTGCATGCCAAAATATTTTGTACTGTCATTGTATCCTGCCAGTGACATTCCCTCGCTGTTTGTATAATTCGCCGAAATATTTTTCACCATCATGAGTGTGCGCGCCATGTATTGCGGAAGCAGGAATTCTTTCTTCTTCTTGGTAGTATCTTTAACGGCAGGCGGTGTAGGAATAGCCGAGTTTGTTGAGACAGCCGGGGCCTTTTTCTTGTTTTTTGCTTTTTCGTCCTCTTTCTTTTTGATCCCCTGGTTTACTTTCTTAAGAAACGGCACTTTGTTATAAAGCGTCAGCATATTGGCCTGCATGTTCAGCGATTTCTGGTTTCCGTTTTGTATCGTACCTCCGAGCGAATATGCGCTGTAAGGAGCCTGCATCCATTTATAATCCGCCGAATATCCGGCATTGGCTGTTATCCAGTCTGTTAAAGGTATTTTGTTGATCGGCACTGTATAATCCGCTTTTACATGCTGCGAATACATAATATTGTTTCCTCCTTTCAGAAGATTGGTGCGAATGGTGTCCTTTTCGCCCTGGGTATCGATAGCTCCCGGTGCTTCAAGGATACGGCTGTTATTATCCGCATGGAAATCCAGTTTCAATGATTTGGTGAGATCGTATTTCAAATCATAACTGCGTACCATGTTAAAGTTTTTATCAAAAAACGGGATCATGGGGATCTCCAGGCCTGTAGTGTTACGCTGCAGCTTTTCTGCGTAGTGCCGGTTCACCTCAACCATGAAGGAGTATTTTCCCGGATATGGATTGAAATTGAAATCTTTAATAAGTGTAAACGCTTTTTTATTCATCCATTTCACATCCTTGAACGGCTGTATGTTTTTCGGATTCGCGGAATAGCCATATATGACACCTGCCCGGTAATCGCGCATGTTATTATGATCAATGACCGCGCTCCGGTTAAAAAATTCGCTGTAGGAATAATTGAATGCGAAATTTTCAATATCGTAAATATTATTACGCTTGGAGTTCTGGGGGCGTTCCTTTTTCACATTGGTGAAATTGATACTCTTTCGATTGGTTTCGTCAATGGTAACCTGCCGGAGCGAATCCCGGTAGTACTCGGGCAGATTCTTATCATGCAATACAGGGTTCAGCAGAATATCCGGATCAAGCGGATTGTATTGCGGGCGAATGATCGCCTGGGAATACCCGACATACATGGGTAAATTAATTCCCCAGGCTGATGGAATGAATTTATGCAGGAGCAGCTGTGTGGAAATATCGTACTGGTATTTGGTCTCCCGCTGACGCTCGCTCACTCTTTTCTCAATGCTCCCCCATCCCGGCGTACTGTAGTTTCCTGCCAATGTAACGGTTCCAAGGTCTGCAAGCTTGGTAGTTACATGTCCTGTACTTGCCCATCCTCCCTTTTCATCGAAATCGGCCAGACGAAGTTCATTCACCCACACTTCCGCGCATTTGGGAAGACCGTCATCATCCACTCCGAATTTTTGGGGATTCCGGATTCCGATCATGATTGTTTTTACATCACTCAGATTAGGATTTCCCTTTATATAAACATTCCGCGCATGTCCATTCGCATCAGTAATTGAAAGAGGATACCTTTTGTTTAACGACGCAGCTCCGCTGAACATAGCAGAGTTCCGCATTTGCTTTGCATCCTGGAGCGTTGAAAAATCAAGTACCAGTTCATTCTCGTTTTTCCATACGTACTCTCGTTCCACATCACTGCTGTTATTGTAGGATCCCGCAGGAGTTATCTTCAACGGGATTTCATACTCATAATAATTCTGGGTGTAATCTGTGCCCAGTCGTACGAAGCAGGTGAGCTCATTATCGCGCAGAGGGGTACCTGCAGCCTGTGCTTCCGCATGCACATACATTTTCAGCTTTTTGTACGAGCGTACATCCATGCTTACGTTTTTAAACGTCGCGCGTGCATCCCCATCCACAAGGTTACAAACCTTCAGGGCCATGGCCTGCTCGTTCTGGTGAATAGGAGTAGCCGAACCATAGGATAATTGCTGTTCTATTTTGGGAGGCAATACATAATTCACCGGCGACTTTGTTCCATTCTCCTGGTAATTCACAGCCGATATATCAAATGATGTCCCGGAATTATCATCTCCTATATATTCCCCTTCATTCGCCAGGTCGTAAGAATATTTTCTCCATTCGCCGCGGATGAGCTCCACGCGTGCCATCCTGAGTACAACTGGTTTATCAAAACCACGTAACATCATGCGTACAAAGCGGATGGATCTGAAATCTTCAATGTTTCCGTATTTGGCTTCAAAATCCATTACAGGGATTTTTATCTGGTACCATTTTACATCCACAGGTGTCAGGTCTTTTGTGCTTCCACCGCCATTCACTACATCATTGATAAAATTAGCTCCGACATTGGCCGGGGTCAGATCGCTCGCATTTATTTTAACACGGTACTGGTAGTACCCCTCGTTCTCACTGAGGTTATTGTCTCGGTTAATGTCTTCAGTACTTGGCAATGTAGTAGAGGAAGTCGGATAGGCACCCGAACTCACGGGTGAGTTACCTTCTGTGCCGTTAAAATTTTTGTACCGCTCCAGCGTGGTGAGTTTTGCATTGTCATAGTCATCTCCCCGGTAGTAATGATACATGTCCGAAGACGGATCATTTTTGATTGCACTAAGTGCCGTAGAGCTTATTCCGGAAATCCCTGCATAGGCGTTTAAAAACTTACTGAAGTACGCCTGCTCATCGGCATTATTCAATCCGTCCAGCCCTACATCCTGTGCCACACGTGAATTGGGATCATTGTCAAAGGCATTTACAATTGCCAGAATCTGGGGAGCTTTTCCCCAGGAAGTATTATCTGTAGGATGGGTTTGATCCGTGGGAGAGGTTGGCAATCCGTTTTCAAAGCTTCTTTTCCCGTCTTTCAAAACATCCTCCGAAATATTTCCCAGGTGCAAAATAAACTCCCCCGATGCCTTAGGATCAAGATTGTTGTACGGACTTCCGCAATCGCTGTTAAACGGATCCATCATCCATATCTGAATAAACTGAACATTGGCAGCTTCAAAATCATTGGTCTCTACTTTACGCATAATGCCTCCCCACCGTGACTTGGGATTGTTGAGTGTTCCATCGGTGCTGGTCCCGGCTGAAAATCCGGGCATAGGAGTTGCATCGTAGTTATACGGCCCGCGCTCCGCAGGATAAAAAGCAAGATCCAGCGTTGACAAAGGAACTGGTTGTCCGGTTTGAGACTCTTTTTTAGGGAAAAGTTCGGACTCATATATTTCACGCTGATAATTATCCGAGATCATTGCTTTGGTGTAATAACTGGGCGTATAATTGTTTTCAATTCTCAGAAAAATGCTGGGATCCATAGTATACCAGGCAAGTTTTGCACGGTTAAAACCGTATACAGTATCGTTACGCACCCCTTCCGGCCACAGCGGGTTATTCTGAGGAGTACTGGCAAGTGACCAGGCACCTACTGATTTTATATCAATGGGGGTCTGGCTTCCTTCGAAATCATCCAGGTAAGCATTTCCATCTTTCCCGATGGCATTTGAATGCCCGGGAATAAGCGCTGCCACCTCTCCGGATGCAACCACGGTTGACATCTCTTTCGTGGAGTATAAAGGCAATTTATCCACCAGGCGCGTCAGGAAGGGAAATTCCGTTCTGTAGTTTCCATCCATCCCCAGTACAGTATTTTTTATCGGCTCATCGCCGATATTTACCTTCTGCATGATGGGGCGTTCGTTCAATCGTATAGCGGTAGCTCCGAAATTAAAATCTTTGTTTACGCGGTAATCCAGGTGAGAACCGATAAGTGATTTTTGCTGAAAACCAAAAAGCACATTGCTTTCAAACGAAACTTTAATAGGTGTTCCCGATTGAAGTATTCCTTCGTTGATGATTTTTAGTTTGCCCAGTGCATAGTCAACGGTGTAATCCACATTTTCCGCAAGAGGCACTCCGCCGGCTGTAACAGCTACCGATCCTTCCGGTATATTAGGGGCATTGAGAGAGATTTCCGAGCCGGAGGTAGATTTATAACTTCCCTTCATCTTGAATCGGTTCTTATCCGGAAACTGCTGGGCAGCAAACTTGGTAGAATCGTACAATTGATCATAAGCATATTTATTTTCTATTATAACAGCAGCAGGATTATTGGATGGATTTATAGCATGCCTGAGATGTTCGCCAAAAGGTTTACGGACTGGAAGATAAATCCTTCCATTGGCTGCATTGATCGTGACTCCGTCTATAAAATCAAACACCCCATCGGGTACTGCATCTCCGGAAGAGTTGATGCGATCCAGGTTCATCACCTGAACCAGCGGTTTTCCGGTAACAGGCACTCCTGTTTCCGGCAGCACAGGCACGTCGGTTCCAGTGGAGGGATTGTTATAGTATACATCCAGTTTAAAATCTTCTGCCTTCACCTGGTAAGCACCCATAGAGTAAACATTTTTCATCATCAGGTCCCATAGTAGCGTATCCCTGCGTGTGCTCACGTTAGTGCTCTTTAGCATTTTCACCATCAGACATTGCGGATCTGCTATTCCATCCGTAGAAAGTTCTCCCACCTGGTAAACACCCCCGTTGTAGGTATATTCATATGCAACCGCAACCACCTGGTCCGGGTTTACATTCGTGTTCAAAGAAATAAACCCCAAACGCGGGTTAAAGGTAAATTCGCTTCCGGAAAGTTTTCGTGCAGAAAGAATTTTTTCAAAGTCCTGCACTGATTTAAACCCAAGCCCCCCCAGAACAATGGCCACACTGTCTTTGTTCCGTATAGAAGGGTTTGTCGCTACGAAAGTTTTCGGGTAAAAAGAATTGGCAGAATTATCCGGAACACCAATATTCGCATTCAGGATAACAAGGGGGTTAGAGATGAATGCAGCTTTATTTTCACCCAAATCTGTCAGTGAAATAATATTTCTTGTTTCGTTGATGTTGGAACTGGTATTAGTGATCCACACTTCTACTTTAGTGACACTGATGCCCGAATTAATAACAGGAAGATTTTTGAGCGCTGAATCATACCTGTCCTTAAAATACTGTGCAAGGAAAAAATGTTTATTTACTTCGTAATTATCCGCATTGATCTCAAACTTGCTGGTTTGGGCACCCCCTTCAATATTGATCTCTTTTTTTTGCCCCTTTTCCTGCGAAAGAACCGTGGTCACCGTTGCTTTTCCAAACTGCAATACGGATTTTATACCGAATAAGCTTTGACTACCGCTGATAAGTGTACTGTTAAGCGGCAGGCTTACGTTTCCGGCTTCTAGCTTTTTTATAATATCGTCTTCTCCACCTGTAAACTCAAGCTTCATCTTATTCTCAAAATCAAAAGTGGCCTGTGTATTGTAATTGGTAGTAATCTTCAGCCGGTCTCCAATTTTGCCTATTAAGCTAAGCTGAATTTTCTCATCAAAATCAAAGGTGGTGATCCTGCGGTTTTTTACCGGCACAGCAGGATTTTCGGTGAACGAAGAATTCACACCAAAAATTAATTCTGCAGAACCTTGAGGGCGGATGTCCACCACACTGCTTCCGAATATCCTGTCAAATACCTGGCTGTTGATTTTTATTGGAGCAATTAAATTTTTGCTTTTCCCTTGCTGGGTCATGGACTCTGCCGTGCTGCGCTGCTTCCAGTAATCCTTCATTGATTTTTTAAACTCATAATCAATATATTCATCCTGCGACATATAAATGGGAGGACGAAAATTGAGATTACCCATTTTTTGGGTTATGTTAAACTGGGCCGAATCCGGATCATAGAAAATATCTGTTTTCAGATTGGAAGGATCCCCCAGATAAAGCCCTCCGTTGTAATCATTCTGATGAGGTAATCCATGTGACTCATCGTGCATCGGGTATTTAAGTTTACCCGTATCTTCAGCAGCGGTCTCAATCCAGCTTTTCTCCGGGGAGTGATCAAATGAAGGCCTGGTACTGCTTGCCCATACAAGGGTAGCAAACAGTGCCCCGACTGATACAACCGTAGATCTGATTAAATTTTTCACTTTCTCAAAATATCCTTCTGGCTTCCTTCCTGAGAAAAGAGCCTATAAATTCTTCAATGCCTCTTTAACTACCTGATCCACAGACAAATCCGGTTTGACCGAAAGCGCCTTATCAACTGCTCTTTCCGATAAATTCTTAACAAATCCAAGCGTGAGCAATGCTTTCAACGCTTCTTCACGGCTTTTATTGTGAATAATTCCCTCTCTGAATCCCTCATTTGCAAGGGAAGATATTTTTTCCATTTTGCCGGACAAATCAACAATAATCCTCTGAGCCGTTTTTTCTCCAATCCCTTTAATATTTCGGAAAACCGATACATTTCCTGAAGCAATTGCCTGCTGAACATCGGCAGGAGAAAGTGAGGATAAAACCATTCTTGCTGTGCCCGCACCCACGCCGGAAACAGAAATAAGGTGCCGGAATGCACTGCGTTCCTGCTCGTCAAAAAATCCGTACATATGCTGGGAATTATCCATCTGGCTTACTATAACGTGAGTGAGCAATTTACACTTTTCAGAAGCCCCTATTTTGGAATAGGTGTTCACAGTGATATGCATATAATAGCCAACCCCGTTGCAATCAATGATTGCATAAGCAGGAGTTTTTTCCACTAACCTTCCTTCTATGTGAGTAATCATTTTGCGCAGTAGGTCAAAAGGCAGACTCCGACGAAATCCCTTCCTACAGGAACCTCTTCGGAGCAGGACAAATGTAAGAAAATTCGGATGCTATTTCGGGTCTGAAAATCAATGGAAGAATGATTTTTATGGTAAATAATTACGTTTAATATGGATTTTTTCCACTCCGCTATGCCTTTTATTCCTCTGTCATTATGATGTCGCTCCCAAAGTGGTATTTATTGGTTACTTTAACAAAAAAATTGATACGTACTTGAGTTTAACAGCCGATAATCCCCTTTTCTCTCTCGCTGCAGATGCAGTGAATTTTACCGGATGTACTATTTTTCTTACAGGAAAAGCAGGCACAGGTAAAACAACTTTTCTCAAATACATACGCAGGCATTCACACAAGAATACGGTGGTTATCGCACCTACAGGCGTTGCAGCCATTAATGCAGGAGGCGTGACCATGCATTCTTTTTTTCAGTTGCCCTTTATTCCTTACCTGCCCGGAAAAAAATATTCAGAAGGCAGCATTGAATCAGTGGACAGGTATTCCCTGCTAAAAAATATTCGGTTCGGCAGGGAAAAAATTGAATTGATCCGGGAACTGGAACTACTGATTATAGACGAGGTGAGTATGCTTCGTTGCGATATGCTCGATGCCATAGATGAGATCCTGAGGCATTACCGGGAACGAAGAAACCTTCCGTTTGGAGGCGTACAGGTATTATTTATAGGAGATTTGTTTCAGCTCCCACCGGTAGTTGCCGATCACGAATGGAACAGAATGAAAGAGCAATACCTGAGTCCGTTTTTCTTCAGCGCCAAAGTTCTGGAACAGAATCCACCCTTGCACATCGAGCTGAAAAGGATTTACCGGCAGAGCGATGAGCAATTCATCAGCTTGCTAAACAACATACGTAATAACGAAATGAAGGATGCCGATTTCCATTTACTGAGCGACCGATTCATTAAGATCACTTCCTCCGAGCCCAGGAGACACTGCATTACACTCACCACGCACAATTACATGGCCGATGCAATCAACCAGAGCGAATTGAAGAAACTGAAGGGGAAGATTTTTCATTTTGAAGGAACTTTGAATGGGAATTTTGCAGAAAAATCATTGCCTGCTGAGCTAAGACTGGAACTGAAAGAAGGAGCTCAGGTAATGTTTGTAAAAAATGACTCCAATCCGGCAAAAAGATATTTTAACGGTAAACTGGCCAGCGTAAAGAGCATAGATAAAGAAGGAATCGTGGTGAAATTTTCCGGCAACACGGAAGAGCTGCTCCTTGAAAAGGAAAAATGGAAAAATGTACGTCATGTATTGAACAAAGAAACTGGGAAAGTGGAGGAAGAAGAAATAGGAAGTTTTACACAATACCCTGTTCGGCTTGCTTGGGCGATTACTATTCACAAAAGCCAGGGGCTTACTTTTGATAACGTTGTAATTGATGCAGGTCGGTCCTTTGCAGCAGGACAGGTATACGTTGCATTGAGCCGGTGTCGTACTCTCGAAGGACTGCAGCTGTTATCCAAAATAAATTCAGCCTGTGTTAAGAATGATGAGCGAATTATTGCCTTTGCGAAAAAGGAAAACACGTTCACTGAAATAAAAAATATCATCAGCGTCGAAAAACCCAGATATGCCGCACATCTTCTGATCAGGACATTTGATTGGAAAAAAATAACGGAAGAACTGGAACTATTCCTGCGGGAAACGGAATCGAAAAAATTTGACGGAAAAGCATTGGCTTTCACCACTGCCAGCAACATGTTAAACAAGGTGAGGGCACAGCAGGAGGTGGCTGAAAAATTCTCAGCGGAACTGGAAAGAAGATTTTCCAGGATCCCCATAGATCAAACATGGCTAAATGAGAAAGTGACCAGTGCTAAAAAATACTTTGTATCAAATATAAAAGAGGAATTAATCCTACCCTTGAATGGGCTCCAATCGCACCTAAAAGGAAAAACCAAAGTGAGAAAATATTCCAAACAAGTAGATGACCTGGAAAACCTGCTATGGAAAAAAATCAACGAAATACAACGGGCACGTTTCGGTGATCTTGCCTTTGAAATAGAAAAAATTGAGCGGAATGTTACGGTAGAACAAAATACAATAGAAGATAAAAAATCAAAAAACAAAAAAGGGAGCAGCAAACTTGAAACACTTTCTTTTTATAAACAGGGCCTGAAAGTTCCTGAAATTGCTAAACAGCGTGACATGGCGATCACTACGATTGAAGGACACTTGGCAGAATTTGTACAAAGCGGAGAAATAAATGTCTTTGATTTTCTGAATGAACAGGAGCTTGAAAAAGTAAAAATTGCCGTGACAAAGAACGGCTCCAAACATTTAAGTCCGCTTATAAAAGAAGTGGGTTTCGAATTTTCTTACGGAAAATTGAGAATGGCGTTGGGCCATTTGAAAAAAATCGAATAACGATGAAACATATTTTGATTGCGACATTCCTGTTACCAGCATTTTCTTCCGCCCAAACGAAAAACGCAGCAAACATCGAAAACCGTAAGCAGGAAGTGTATTCCGATTATTCGAAAAGTTGGCTGATTCCCCCAGCCAACCGGAATGATACAGATAAAGAGGAAAAAACATCCTACTATCCCAATGGCGCAATAAAAACACAAGGCAACAGAATAAACGGTGATTGGGTGGAGTTTTTTGAAAGCGGAAAAATTAAAATAAAGCAAACCTTTGTTAATGGAAAGTTGTCCGGTGAAACTTTTTGTTACTCGGAAAAAGGAAATATACTGCTCCCTCGTTTTATACCGCCCTCCGCAGTAAAGAATGATACTTCCATATTAAACAGTTCCAGGTTAACTGTATACAGCCTTTTTGACGCCCGAGACTCGGCGAATGCAATACTGGACATGAGCGCCTGTTTATCGGACAGTATCCGAATCTGTGATAATGGGAATTTAACCATTTACATAGGTACTATTCAATTCATAATTATGCCCAAATTGCTTGGAGTTCATGTAACCACCGGTGCCCCGTGCAAATCAGTCATTCCTGCACAACGTTTTACTGCAACCCGGGTAAAAGAAGAAATCAAAAAGGACAGGAATAACATAAACGATAGCAACGAAAAAGAATCTTTTAAAACCCAACTGGGAAAAATAGAAGTTCAGCACAAACGAATGGTATGTGACAACACCGGTCACCATCCGGTAACGCTTACGAACGATAATAAAACAATTTATTTCAAGGATATCGGCAACCTGATATTCTTTGAACATGACATCGACAAAGGGGGGAACAAGGAGTTCTTTATAGTGAATTACTCTTCCTGTAAAGGAACTTTGGAAATATATAAAATAGATGAAGAATAATTTCTGAGCGCTGCGTCCTTCTGCTTCTCCGAAGTACGCCTTATTTTTTTGCTTCTCACTGGAAAAAATAAATGATTTTATTTTTCAGTATAAAATTACCTTTACTCTACAAAACCCTTTATGCTGGCATTTGATCATCTGCAAAAAATAGAAAAGCTTTTAAAGATAGAGCGGGACGAAGATTTTGAACAATATCAAAAATTTTTTTCCAGGAATAATATCAATCACCGAAAACAAAACGGAGTTACCTGGTATCCGGTAATAATTTCCAATACTGAAATCGGGTTGGGTGAATACCTGCACATAGATATAGAACGTACCAGCAATCACGGGGACCCGCATCTTTTCTCAGGTGGAAAAATGGCAGCTCTGTTCTCCAATACGCATCCGGAGGAAGAACCTGTAACCGGGACTGTAAAAGTCTTAGGTCCGGACAAAATACGTCTGTCTTTAACAGTGGATGAACTGCCGGACTGGTGCGACGACGGAAAACTGGGAATCAACATTTTATTTGATGAAGCCAGTTACCGTGAAATGAATATTGCTCTGAAAAAAGTAATGAGCGCGGAACGGAGCAGGCTTGCTGAGCTCCGCGATGTTATGCTGGAAGCTAAAAAACCGGTTTTTGAAAAGGAAAATAGCGGATTAAAAATAGATCGTCTTAACGAATCCCAGAACAAAGCGGTACGCAGAATCCTGGCAGCAAGGGATATTGCCATCATCCATGGTCCGCCCGGCACAGGCAAAACCACCACCCTGGTGCATGCCATCCGGGAAACATTAAAAAGCGAAAAACAAATCCTGGTCTGCAGTTCCAGTAATACTGCCGTGGATCTGCTAACCGAAAAACTTCACCGCGAAGGAATCAGTGTTCTGAGGCTGGGAAATCCGGCACGTATCTCAGAAGAGGTGCTCATGAATACACTGGATTCCAAAGTGACCAGACATGCTTCTTACAAAGAATTGAAAAACTATCGCAGAACCGCGGATGAATATTTCCGTATGGCGGGAAAATACAAACGCGTTTTTGGCAGAGAGGAACGTGAGCAACGGCAATTGCTTTACCAAGAAGCGAAAAAATTATTAAAAGATGCCAGAACACTGGAAGAGTACATCATTGATGAGCAATTTTCCAAAACGCAGGTAATTGCGTGTACGCCTGTAGTTTCCTCCAGCCGTATGATGCGGGACAGGCAATTCTCCAGCTTATTTATTGACGAAGCTGCGCAGGCACTTGAGCCTATGTGCTGGATACCCATCACGCGCAGTAACCGTGTCATATTTGCAGGCGATCATTGCCAGCTGCCTCCAACTGTAAAATCAAAACAGGCCGAGGCAGGAGGATTGAAAGAAACTCTATTTGAGCATTGCATACCTATTCAAAATGTTTCCGTGATGCTGGATACCCAGTACCGGATGCATGAGCACATTATGAAGTTTTCCAATACTACATTTTACGGAGGAAAGCTTAAAGCCCACGAAAACGTGAAAAGCCATTTGCTGAGCTACGATACAAATCAACCCCTGTTAAGCACCGCGGTCGAATTCATTGACACGGCGGGGTGCGGGTACAATGAAAAACTGAATCCTGAAAGCCTGAGTATCTCTAATCCCGAAGAAGCCCAGGTCCTGATTACACATTTGAAACTGATGTTAAGCGAATACTATGTTAACCAGCGGGAGGACGTGATTACAATTGGTATAATTGCTCCTTACAAAGAACAAGTGCAATTGCTTACCTTGCTTGTGGAAAATAACGATGAGTTGAAAACATATCCGGCACGCATCGCTGTTAAAACCATCGATGGATTTCAGGGACAGGAAAGAGATGCCATTTACATCAGCCTGGTTCGCAGCAATGACAGTAAGGACATTGGTTTTCTGAGTGATATACGAAGGATGAATGTGGCAATTACACGGGCAAAGAAAAAACTGGTAGTTGTAGGAGATAGTGCAACACTCGCCAACCATCCCTTCTACATGAATTTTTTAGACTACGTAGAATCTATTCAGGCATATAAAAGTGCGTGGGAATTTGCAAAAACGTAAATGAAGAAATCTTTTTGATTACTTCCCAAAGCTAGCCTGGCTGAAGAGGAAAGGAGCCGGATTTAGAAATCTCAGCGTCAGCTCAAAGCCTCCCCTGCCCGTGCTTACTCGCTTTAGCCCCGATACATTGATGTCGTAGCTCGCTCCTATCCCATAGCTCGAGAATTCAAATAGCGCTGCAATTACAAACGCATCTCGGTTACGGTAATATCCCCCCGCTGATACAGAGGCTCCCTTGATATATCCCGTGTACTTCGAATCTTCCTTCAGCATATACCTTACCATGCTTCCAGCATAGATCTCCTGGTTAGGTCCCTGCTGCTGGATCATAAACCCGGGCACCAAAGCTATGCTCGTATTCTTGATCCCGATCGTGCTCGTGCCGTGTATCACCAGCCGTCGGTATAACCTCTCTTCAGAGTCCACAAATGAGTAACGCGGACGGGCCACATGGAACAGCGCCGCTCCCAGCGTCAGGTCCATCTGGTCATTGCCTCGCATATAGCGTTCGTTCTTCTTATACGTGTAGATTATACCGCTGCTCAAATCCCCAAACAAAATGCTGTTATCTCCTCCTGCCACTGCCTTATCTGCAGGAAGGGAGGTATTGTATCCTGTCGAGGAGCCGGGGTCGTACTGGCTTCCCCAGTACAGCTTACTGAAGTTGATGCTCCGCTGCATCATTCCTGCCTGCATGCCAAGGGCCAGCATGCTTTTAGCTCCCGTCATGATCTGGTACGCCAGGCTCCCGTTAGCACTCAGTGTTCCTATGTGTCCGTCCCCTGCCCTATCATTATAGATATTCACGCCCCAGCCAAAGCCATTGTCTCCGGATTGACGGTACTGCTCTGTCTTGCGGGCATCCTTGATCCACCGTTTCTTGGATTTGACATCAAAAGAGGCTCCCAAAGTAGTAAAGGTGTTATTGCTGTTATCCGAATGTACTGCTCTCCACTGGTCTCTGGCTATTATTCCTGCACGGATCCATACTGTTGTCCCTGCCAGCGCTGGATTTACCGTCAACGGACTCTGCGTGAACTGCGAAAAATGGATGTCCTGAGAATTTATGGTTGCAGAGAGAAAAAAGAAACTTACCGTTAAAAAATAAGCTAGTATAGATTTTTTCATAATACCTGGTTGAAGAGCAAAGTAAACAAAAAAAACAAAATTATGCAATTATATCCTGTAAATTGAAGTAAATAATTTTATAATGAAGGTAATTTTGCAGGGTTGCGATGCAAACCAAACTCCGGCTTCCTGTCAATAGCATTAATTACTTAAAAATCTATTGAAATACCTGCTGTTAAAGGAAATACAGAAGGACCCTTGTTGACCTCAAAAAGTTCAGATAGGCCATAATTTGCAAACAGTGTGAAATAATCTCCATATCCCAGACGTAACACTGAAGAGTATTTAAAATCTGCAAGGTGATAGTCATCCTTCCGCTGGATATTAAATTCATAGCCACCGATCTCGTAACGCTGTTTTGTTTTTGAACCGATCTTATACGCAAACTCCAACCCTCCCGAAATATGAAATGATTTTTTAGGGTTCTCTGAATTTGTATTTAGCTCAATAAGCAAAGGAATTTTTAAATAAGAAACTTTCAGTTTATTTTTTAAATACTTGATGCTGTCGGAGGAGGGTAATGCATTTGACGCACTGATATAAGGTGCATCGGCATTCAGGGTAATGTTCTTTTTAAAATTATAATTGTTCCATTCCATGCCTAAGCCTGTAACCAGATTGATATGGTTTTTATAAAGTCGAAAATTTTTCTCTATCAGGTTCAATGACAAAAACAAGGACTTGTTATAGTTCAAATCCAAAAAAATATTCATTTGAGTAGTGTCCTGCTCATCGGAAAGTTTTAGCTTGTTATCAATGGTCGTAAGCATAGAAACACCAAGATCAATGCCTTTCCAGTGTACAAATTCTTTTTTGGAGGGTTTCACTCCTTCACGTTTCAAACTATCTGTTTTAGCAACCGGTGCCTCATGAAAAATCCATACCCTGGTTGTCTTGTTCCATTTTATTTTGGTCGTATCATTGTCCTTCTTTTGAGCAAATGTTACGATCGCAAGTAGTGTTGTGACGGTAAGTACAATAAATTTTTTCATAATTTTTCTTTCTAGAAGTATGAGGTATACATCGTTCTTAAATTACGGTACTCTCAATTATTTAGGTGCACTTTTAGTGATCTCGAAATTTCCAGCGACAAAAATATATTCTACCTCACCCGAGCCTTCACATACTTTATTTACGTCCAATGTGTTCGTCCCTATAATTCTCTGAAGCCCTTTCTTGGCAACCATTGCAATATCCCACAAATTAATTTTATCCGATGTTTCACATTCTGTCGATTTTTCAATTCCCAAAACGGACCTGACCTTTTTATTTAAAAAAGCTGCAACGGTTTGATACTCTTCCGTTTTTTTCAATATCACCGGGGAAGCGGGTGGTGAAGTAACTACTTCATTTTGAACCGAAGCAATTACTATACTATCCGTTTTCATTTCAGTATTTTCGGCAATTGCACTGTTTTCAACCTGCTCAAGTATTAATTCTTTTTCCTGCGCTTTTTCAATAATCAAAACAACGGCTTCGTCTTCTTCTTCCGAAAAAGCCGGCTGATCAGTTCCTTTCTCTTTTTTCGCTTCGTTCGTGTGCACTTTTTGCTCATTGCTTACAAACAGGTTTTTATGGCTATTCAATTGAGTTTGCTCGCGGTGGTTTTCCGGTTTAATTTCCTGTTCATTTTCAATCTGTGTATTTCTGTTTGATAAGCCATTTTCCTCTTTAGATCCGCCACCTAACACTTTAGTCCCGGAAGAAATATTTTTATCTGCTAAATAAGTAGCTTGTTTATCATTATTTCCAAAGAATAAAAATAATCCGGCAAATAATAGAACAGCCGCTGCTGCTGCATAATATATGTTTCGCCGGAAGAAGATTGGAACAATTACTGGCTTTCTTTCTCTCTTTTTCAGCTGAGATTTAAATTCGAATGAAATTACTTCAGAACCAAGAATGGTCTTTTTAAATAGTGCAAACTCCTTATTGTATTCCGGATTCTTTTTCAGAAAAGACAAGAGTTGTTCCTGTTCTGCAGCATTCAGGTCTTTTTCAATGGCACGTACAAAATACTCTTCCCTGTTCCAAACAGTGATTGTTTCTTTTTTCAGTTGCTCTTTGCCGTCAAATGAAATAGGTTCAACTGTGAGTTTGCATTTTTGAAAAAGCTCAAAATCTTTTTTTAATTCGGGATGCTTATCAAGGAATGAGTTGAGTTCCTGAGCCTGCTTTTTTGAAAGCATTCCTTCCATGCTGGCAATAAAAAATCGCTCGTAGTTTGTTTTATTTATGCCGGATGATAAAACAAGATCCATTTCCACCCGCTTATATTTTTTTTTCAAAGATCCTTTATCGGGAAAATTTAATTTTTCCTGTTTTAAAAAAATAGCCTCATATCCCTCAAAAATTTCCTTAAGGTCAGGGTTTTCTTCCAGGAAAAACAATACCTCCGCCACTTCTACAGGAGAAAGAGTTTTCTCGTAGTAATCCAGGAAAAAGGACTCACAGTTATGACGGGTAATATTCATATTACTTTTTCAATGTCTCCAATATAATTCTTCAAAAAAATCCTTGCTCTAAAAATATAAACTTTCACCTGCGATTCTCCCAATTCGGTCATCTCCCCTATTTCTTTGTAGGAGTATCCTTCGTAATCCCTCAGGATCACTACCATTCTTTGTATATCCGGCAATTTATTCACGGCTTCATTGAGAATTGTTTTCAGATCTGAATATTGTTTGTTATGACTTATTTTTTCATCAAACTCGGACTCTTCCATCCGTGTTTGTTTCTTTTCCCGCCTGAACATATCGATCATCGTCCGGTAGGCCGTTGTAAACATATATGATTTTGCGTTCGTTGAAGGTACGTCGGAGACTTTAAGCCACAATTTTTCGTAGGTATCTTGTACCACATCTTTTGCCTTATCCTTGTCCTTCACATTTTTAAGGATAAAACGATATAGGTTATCGGCATACAGGTCCACACACTGGTTAAATTCCTGAAGGGTCATGTAGGGATACGACGATTTAAGTTTAAGACGAAGTTACAGAAAGAGAAGTTACAAGAAAACAGTACTATTTCTTTCCGTTAGAGCCCTGCCGGATATGATTTTCAATAGCCATCGTCATGGAAGGGGATTCCTGGGTAGGAGCCTGAATATTTAGCCGAAAACCCGCACTTTGAACGGCTTTTCCGGTAGTAGTGCCAAATGCTGCAATGAGGGTATCCCGTTGCTTAAATTTAGGGAAATTTTTTGTAAGCGATTTCACATCAGCCGGACTGAAAAAAACAAGCATATCATGTTCCAGCGTCTTCAGATGAGACAGATCGCTTGGTACAGCCCTGTAAAAAAGCGCTTTTTTGTAGTTTATTTTCTCCCTGTCAAGCACTTCATCAACTTCCTTATTATGCACATTGGAGTGCGGTAAAAGGAACTTTTCATCTTTATGTTTTCGCAAAATAGGCGCAAGATCGTGTATGTTATGCTGACCATGAAACACCTTCCTTTTTCTGTAGAGGATGTATTTCTGGATGTAGTAGGCTATTGCTTCTGAAGTGCAAAAATATTTCATTGTTTCAGGCACTTCAAATCTCATTTCCTGGCACAGCCGGAAATAATGATCAATACAATGCCGGCTTGTGATAATAATGCCGGTGTACTCCGAAAGATTGATTCGTTCCTGGCGGAACTCTTTTGCAGATATTCCCTCCATATGAAAGAAAGGAATAAAATCAATCTTTAAATTATACTTTTTAGAAAGTTCTAGATAAGGAGATTTTTCTGTCTCTGGTTTTGGCTGGGTTACTAAGACAGATTTAATTTTCATTGGTCTTTGTTCTGATTTTTTAAACTAAATCCACAACGTTTCAACCTCCGGCAACCCCCTTTATTATCAATGTCCCAATCTCATAATCAACTTTAATCCTGTTAGCACGGGTAATATTTCGAAGGTACAAAGGTACAAAATAATATAAAACATTGTTGCTTCTTTTTTTATTAAAACCGAGCCTATCCCCTTGCCTATCCTTACGCTGAATGCGAGAGCCATCAATGCAAAACCCAGGTATGTGAAAAAAGCACTATAAACCGGAGGACCATATGCGATAAATATTACGATGGGTAAAAGTAAAATACCTAAAAACTGAGTTGTTAAAAATATGGTAAATATATATTCCGATACTTTTTCGCGTTTGTCGATAATTAAATCGAATATTTTCAGAAATAAAATTTTTAAAAAGTATATTGTAAAAACAACAACCGAAAGCAGCGCAAAGGACACGAATGAAAAGTCTGTCCGATTTTTAAAAAATATTCCTGATGAAATTACCTGAAGGATAAATAAAGAAACTATAAAAATAAAATGGATAGATAATAATAACGAAACCGGATGTGAAAGTGACCGCTCTTCCCTGGAAGCCTGAATGGAAAATCGGGATATAAAAACCGCTTTGATAAATGTATCCACCCGGCTTCTATATGCAGAATATAAATATCCCAAAATTATTATTAATAGCAGTATGATTATCAAAACCCAGCTGGGCTGATAATAGTATTTACTATCTATGCTATTTTGAAATATCAGCACTGCTAATTACCTTGCGATTAAGTATTTTTTCTGAATATATAGATATGGCTTGAATATCCGTTTCCATTGGCAAAAATATTTGAAACCATCCCGTTCATGAATCCTAAGACCAGATTCGGATTTCCCGTTTTAATTTTCTGGCTCAGAAGAGAAACATAGAATGCATCGAATTTCATCGGGATAACCTGTTCCAATCTGAATCCGAATTTTTTAAAAACCATGGAAATGTGCTTTTCGGTAAAATGATAGAGATGCCTTGGAAGATCCCAAGCCGCCCAAAATTTTCCGTATTTTTTTGCATCCCATGAATCGCAGTTAGGAACGGCAATAACGACTACTCCATTATCCCGCAACAATTTAGTCAATTGCCCGATGGTTTTGTCCAATTGATGTACGTGTTCGAGCACATGCCACAATGTGATAACATCAAATTTTTTCCCATCCAGCTCAAACAATTTTTCCTGGGGAAAAAGGATGATACCGTATTTACTTTCTGCATTTTTTCTGGCAATTGTCGAAGGTTCCGTGCCTGTTACCTGCCAACCGTTTTCATTACACGCATGCAGGAATTCTCCGGTACCGCATCCGATATCCAAAAGATTTCTGTTTACCGGTTTTTGTTTTGCGATAAGTTTATTGACCAGCCTGACCTTCTGTTTGATGGTATGGTTCCTGACTATCTGGTATAATTTATTTACAATGCCTTTATTCGAATCTGAGTGAGATACGTACTCTTCAGCTTCATAATACTTTCCGATTTCTTTTTCTTCAGGACGTGGGTTAGTAAACCTGAATCCACATGATTCACACTGAACTATATGAAATGTTTCATGTGAAACAGTGTGGTCCGCACAAGACAAATAGGCCCTAAATCCACTCTCATTACAAACCGGACATCTGTTTATTGTTTCCATACTTCAGGTTATATCAAATAATAACTTTCGCTATCCGACTATTTAACTTATCATGTTCTGTTACGCAAGAGTCCTGGCAACCAAACCCTTTTATAACAGTAAATATGGAGCTGGAGATCATTTGTCAAACAGCAAAGCGTTGCCATCAGAAGATGCTATATTTACTCAAAGGATTGATTCCGATGGAACTGTCGAACTGAATACTCATATTCCCTTTTTATTCAGAAGCTCGTTTATTTGTTTCAAGTATCCGTTTTCCTTTTTCAGCAGGTCTACTTCCTTCCTTAATTCATCAATCTGTTTTTCGGATGCAGGCCTTTCAACCCGAATATCCTGGGTAAAGTATTTAAAGAAATCATGTCCCAATGCCTGCGATAATTTTTGGAGCAAAGAAGAATGCATGTGCTTGTAATTAAAAATCCGGCTGATGCTTCCAGGGTGCACACCCAGTCGGGAAGCCAGTTCCGAAGGCGGGACACCCTTTTCTTCCATTACCCTTTTTATAATATTTCCAATTTGTATAGACATCCTTTTTTATCAGTGGATAAAAGTATAAATTATATTAATCCAAACAATTACTGTTATTTAAATTCACATTAAATGATATTGACTTAACACATAATGTTAAAATGAATACATCGACATATTTTTTTCCCATTATTTAAATCACACGTTGTATTTTTTTCATGGAATAACGCTCTCATCCCAAGCGGAAATTTTTTCCGTAAAAAATATGAATAAGGGACTTTCCAGTTTTGATTTGAAGTATACTGCATGCAAAAGTTCCCGATGCGGACCACCCACTCACACAAAATGCTGTGATCCAATTTCTCAGAAATCCCAAGAAAGTTTCAAGTAAGACGTTCCAAGAGTAAGATGAAAAACCAGCTTTTTAACATAATTAATATCCTCCAATGCTATTTATTACTGAATATTATACATTCATGGAGGAAGGAATACTCGAGCATTTGATTAAAATGCCATCATTAAATAGAATTTTTGCAGTGGACTAATTTCATTAGCTAGTGATGCAGATCGCAATTCGAATCCTTCAAACAAATAATAAATAGCGGGGTTGTCTTTCCTGATAGATTAAGATCTCCTGTCAGAAAAAGAAAGCATTAAAGCTATATTAGTTTTGAATTAATATGTTTCACGTGAAACACCTACATTAAGTACTAATTAGAATTCTGGAATTTAAATGATAATACTAGTCATTAATAATCTATCAAAAATTGGCACGGTGTATACATTAATAAAATCAATGCTAAACCTAAATAAAAGACTTGAAATATGCTGCCGGCCAATCGTACATGAACTCAAAATTACAATCAGTTCATTCCAAAAGCTGTTCCACGTGAAACATCCTGATCAGAACTTGTCTATTCATTTTTATTTAATTAAACATTGCTTTGAACTACAGCTTTCAAATCACTCTAATCCCGAAAATAAAGTCCTATCATAAAAAGAATGTTTGAAGGATCAATTATTCTCCCAACCAAAATTGAAAACCAAAAAATATTAAAGTTCAAAAATCAATGTTAGAAGAACTTCGAAATGGGTCCAGGATAAAAATTAGATAATTCCTTCCATCAACCATGCCGGAAATCGAAACAAAAATATCAAACATGTCCACCAACTGTTTCACGTGAAACAGTGATTCAAATAAATACTACATCCACCTGCATGAAACTGGTACTAAATTCCATATTTCAATCAAAAAAATTATCTACGCACCATCTCATTATCAATTCATTTGTTTAGAAACAAAATATATAAAACACAGACTGCATTTAAACAGCTTTTTAAAGGGTGTACTTCCGACTAAAATTAAAATACAAATATCCATCTCGATCATATAAAAGGTCCAGTAAAAAATTTAGAAGTCCGAAAAATCTTACCGCACAACCAGCTTCAAGATAAAAAACCGTTTAGAAAACAATAATCGTTATCGTCAATAGCAATTAAAGTGAGCTTCTTAACACTTATTGTGAAAATGGGAGGATTGACATCCAATTTTGAAAAAATTTAAAGTACAAAGCCATTTTAACTCCCGAAAAATGGGGGCTCGCACCAGTCAAATAATTTTTATTGAAAAAACCAGACTGGGATTTTCACACTCCACATAAAAAAATAGAAAAGAGGAAATTTTAAATCACCGGCCCAGATACACGAGTAAAATAGAAATGTCGGAAGGATTAACTCCGGAAATCCGGGAAGCCTGACCTATTGTATTGGGTCTGATCTTAGAAAGTTTCTCTCGTGCTTCCGATGAAAGAGAAGTCAGACGATGGTAATCAAAATCCTCATGAAGCCTGATCTCCTCCAGGCGCTGGATCTTCTCCGCCATCTCATACTCCTTACTAATGTACCCTTCGTACTTCATTAGTATCTCCGCTTGCTCTAAGCTTTCCGGAAGAAAGTTTCCCGCAAGACTTTGAACCGCCGAACTGTACCTAATAAAATCATTCACCGAAACTCCCGGACGAGCAAGTATCGCGAACATCCTAAGTTTTTGATTAATTGCAGCCGAACCAATGCTCTCCAGAAATGGATTTATTTCTTCAGGAGAAATACTTTCCTCCTTGAAAAACTTCATGATCCTCGATGCTTCAGCATTCTTTTTCTGAACCCTCTCATAACGTTCCTTTCTGGCCAATCCTATTTCGTATGCTTTTGGTGTAAGACGAACATCGGCATTGTCTTGTCGCAATAAAATTCTGTACTCCGCCCGCGAAGTAAACATACGGTATGGCTCCTCCGTTCCTTTTGTAACCAGGTCATCTATCAGCACCCCAATATATGCCTCCGAGCGTGTAAGAATAAACGGCTCCTTATTGCTTACTTTCAGATGCGCATTTATTCCCGCCATCAGGCCCTGGCAGGCAGCCTCCTCATAACCTGTAGTACCGTTGATCTGTCCCGCAAAATACAAGTTCCGGACACGTTTTGTTTCCAGTGTAAGATTTAACTGAGTAGGAGGAAAGTAATCGTATTCAATGGCATACCCGGGGCGGAACATCTTAACGTTCTCAAAACCAGGCATTTTCCTAAGCGCTTTCATCTGTACATCCTCCGGAAGTGAAGTAGAAAAACCATTCACATAAATCTCAACAGTATCCCACCCTTCCGGTTCCACAAATATCAGGTGCCGATCCTTATCTGCAAAGCGAGTGATCTTATCTTCAATGCTCGGGCAATAACGAGGTCCCAGACCCTGTATCCTTCCTGCATACATCGGCGATTTACTAAAACCCGTTTTAAGAATATCGTGCACTTCTTGGTTCGTATGCGTAAGATAGCAGGGGATCTGTTCCTTATCTTTATTCGCCGCTGTTCTTCCATAGGAGAAAGGTGAGGTTCCATCCAAATAAGAAAACTTAGCCGGGTTCTCATCTCCCGGTTGCAGTTCCATCTTGGAATAATCTAACGTCCGTCCATCCACACGCGGAGGAGTTCCCGTCTTCATCCTGCCCGCGGTAAAACCCAGAGAAACCAATTGCTCGGTAATTCCCTTTGACGCTGCCTCTCCAACTCTGCCTCCTCCAAATTGCTTTTCGCCTATATGAATAATGCCATTGAGAAAAGTTCCGTTGGTAAGCACGATGGCCTTTGTTTCAAAACGCATTCCCATGCCCGTGATTAACCCGGTAACCTTACTGTCTTCAACAATTATTTCTTTTACCATGTCCTGCCAGAAATCCACATTGGGAGTTTGTTCCAGCAGCTTACGCCATTCCTGTGTAAACATAGCACGGTCGTTCTGCGAACGAGGACTCCACATGGCAGGACCCTTGCTGCGATTGAGCATACGGAACTGGATGGTGGTTCGATCCGATACAATACCTGAATATCCTCCCAAGGCATCGATCTCCCTAACGATCTGACCTTTGGCAATTCCCCCCATGGCGGGATTACAGCTCATCTGGGCGATTTTGGTCATGTCCATGGTGATGAGCAAAACCTTAGAGCCCATATTGGCAGCAGCAGCAGCAGCCTCACAGCCGGCATGGCCTGCTCCTACAACTATTACATCATACTTTGGTGACATAGCTTAAAGGGACGCGAAGATAGGTAAAAGCAGGGGAGGGAGGAATTTTTTCCTCGGAAGACCAATTCGACAGATCCGGCAAAACCGATTACTATTTTTGCCTATGGATGTACAAATTGTCAAGGCAGAATTAATGAATCTGGAAGATCTGCGTACTCTTGGCAGGAAAACATTTTCTGATTCTTTTGCTTCCGGAAATACCAAAGAAAATATGCAGCAATACCTGGATGCAGAATTTTCTTCTGAAAAATTACTGCGTGAAATTTCCGATCTCGATTCTGAATTTTACCTGGCTCGCCTCGAAAATAAATTAATCGGTTACCTGAAAGTAAATTTTGCCGGTGCACAAACCGAGCTGAAAGAAAATAAAGGCATGGAAATAGAGCGGATCTATGTACTGAAAGAATTTCAGGGTAAGGCTGTCGGACAACTGCTTTTTCTGAAAGCCCTTGAAATGGCAAAGCAAAAGGATGTGGATTATCTCTGGCTGGGGGTCTGGGAGAAAAACACCGGGGCAATCCGGTTCTACAAAAAGAATGGATTTGTGCCATTCAACACACATATTTTCAAAGTAGGTGCGGACGAACAAACCGATATCATGATGAAGAAGAACTTAAAATAATATATTTGTCATTCGGGAACAGATGGAACGCCACGTTAAAAAAGAATATACCAACGGAACCATTACGGTGAAATGGGACTCTGCCAAATGTATTCATTCGGGCATTTGCAGAAGAGGCCTGCCTGCTGTCTTTAAACCGGCTGAAGCTCCCTGGATACAAATGGGAGATACTGATTCTGAGAAAATAGCCGAGCAGGTAAAACAATGTCCTTCGGGAGCTCTTTCCTTCTATTACAATAAAGACAAGAAGGACTGAAATACTCTTTAGCTCCTTCAATATTTCTACAGAATTCCAATTCATTTTAGCAGATCACTTTTAAGGCAGTTTATGAATCGCATCTCTATTTTATCCTGGTTGCTCATTGCATCCCTGGTGATGAGTTCTATTTCTATACAGGCGCAGGAAGCACAAAAAACGGAAAGAGGAAAAATTACCGGAAGGATAGTTGATTCTCTTACTGCTCAGCCCATTGAATATGCAACTGTAGGCCTGATGCGGCAGGCGGATGGGAAACTAGTGAACGGAGCCACTGCCGATAGTAAAGGCAATTTTCATCTTCTTAACGTAGAAGCCGGCATATACACTTTGCTTGCAGATTTTATAGGCTACCGGAAATACAGCCTGGAAAATATTGCCGTGAGCAAGGAAAATCCAAACATAGTTTTACAGGACGTAAAACTGGCAGGCAGACAAAAAACATTAAAAGAAGTAACCATCACAGAGGAGAAAAATATTATAGAAAATAAAATTGATAAGCTGGTTTACAATGCAGATAAAGACATCACGTCTCAAAACGGTTTGGCGGAAGATGTGTTAAAAAAAGTTCCGGAGGTGACTGTGGATGCAGATGGTCAGGTAGAACTGCAGGGTAGCGCAAGTGTCAAAATTTTAATCAACGGAAAACCTTCGATACTTTTCGGAAGCAGCATAACCGAAGTACTGCAGTCTATCCCTGCCAGTCAGATACAAAGTATAGAAGTAATTACCAGTCCGGGAGCAAAATACGATGCTGAAGGAATAGGAGGAATCATCAATATTATTCTGAAAAAAAACAATGCACAGGGAATCAACGGCAATATATCCCTGTCTGCCGGCACACGGCTGGAAAACGGGTCGATCAACCTCCATGCTCGGAAAAAGAAGTTTGGCATTCATGCCTTCCTGAATGGAAATGCCCAGGTGAATTCCACAACAGTTAATCGGATGAACCGTATGTCGTGGGACTCCACATCCGCTTCCCAACTGCTTCAAACAGGAACCAGCAATTTTATGCGGAATGGTTATGAGGCAGGAATTGGTTTTGATTGGGAAATATCTCCCAAAGACAACCTGGGAGGATCCCTGAGTTATGATTATTTTGGAAATAAAAATAGTGGAAGTACCAACCGCCGGTCAATGGTCAGCGACGTTTCAGGAAACACACTCTCGGACGTTGAGGATGTTGTTGGGACTTCAAATAAATTCCACGAACATTCCCTGGATTACGAGCTAGTCTATTTAAAGAAATTTAAAAAAGAGGATCAGGAGCTGGAAATAGCATACAGTGCTTCTAACGGGAATAACTATTCGCACTACGAACAAATGGAGCAACATTCTTCTTCGGGAGAAATATTCAGTGGTTCCCGGGGAAATAATCCCGTTACAGATAATGAAACAAATGTGACCGTGAATTACTCACACCCGGTAAGCGAAGATTTTACAGTCGAAACAGGAGGAAAGGCAGAGTTAAGTCATATGAAGAGTGTTTCAGATATATACCTGCTAAATACGTTGTCAAACAATTATGAATTTAATGAAATACGATCTTATGGCCTTACTTACAACCGGAATGTATATGCAGCTTACCTTTCGGCTTCGTATCCGCTTTTTGAGATCCTGGAACTGAAAACAGGAGCACGTTATGAATACACCGAAGCAAGTGCGGACTTTTCAAATTGGGGTAATATTACTTTTAAACCGTATTGTATCCTTGTTCCTTCTATCATAGTCTCCCATAAATTCCGCAACGAACAAACTCTTAAAGCAAGCTACACCCGCAGGATAGAACGCCCGGATTACGAGGACATGAATCCCTTTATAAATGCGACAGACCCCAAAAATATTGTAACGGGAAATCCTAGCCTTATCCCTGAGACCGGAGATAAGATAGAACTGGGCTTTAGTAAAAGCTTTGCTACAAAAACAACGATCAATGTCAGCTTTTTCCTGCGAAACAACAAGGATGATATACAGTCTTATACCCGTTATTATCCGGTTTATAAAATCGGTGACTCCATTTATACGGATGTATCCGTACAAACTTGGGAGAATATTGGGCGTGAAAATAATTACGGCATCAGCCTATTTGCTTCTATTCCTGTTACCGAAAAAATAAATGTCCGAGCCAATATTTCGGGCTTTGAGAGATACATATTTTCAGACATAAGTTCCGTTGCGGATGTTCGTGGCTTTAATTACAAAACAAATATGAACCTGTCCTGCCGGGTAAGCGAAACACTCATCCTGGAGCTGTTTGGGAATTTTAATTCCCCGAAAATAAATGCGCAAGGCACGAAACCGGCATTCAGCACGTATAGTTTTGCTTTTCGCAAACAACTGTTTCATACGAATGCAAGCATTGCACTGACAGCTACCAATTTTTTCAAAGAATGCATTAACCAGGAAACTAAACTCACCGGCGATAATTTTACGCTGGTGAATGCACGCCAGTTGCCTTACCGCTCTTTCGGCTTTAATTTCACTTACAAATTCGGCCGACTGGAGTTCGGGAAAGAAAGAGAAAGTGAGGATGTTTCTCCAGCGAATCCTCTACCTCCCGGAGAATGAAAAATAAAAGAGAAAACCGGTCGGGGAGTGGAGAGCCGTTCTGGAGAAGAACCATTTCGAAGTAAAGAGCATTCGGGAAGGTTTTTTTGAATATAGATTTACAGACGGCACCTATATGCTGAATCACTATTTCATCAATCTGGCTTTTAAAGATTCCTGGGAAAAGCTTATTCCTGAAAAGCAAAGGAGTAAACTATTTTTCCTGGTTGAAGAAAAACTGAATGAGGAAGCGTCAAAAAATCATGGGATGAAATTATCCGTTCCGTTCGCAATAGTGGACTGCGGATATAATCCGGAACTTCCCTAAAAGGCCCGCGAAGGGTTTTGTTTTGGCAATTTCCCGGGTACAAAATCGCATTTATCCACTAAAAAGAAAGCAAAAGTGCTGAAGCAAAACAAAAATGAACAACCAACAAGGAAATCCTTATCAATTGTTCATTATCTATATGTGAAGATTATATGAGCTTTCTGGGCGAAAAATACGGAGTTCGTATTTTACCGGAGAATAGAGAAATTAGTCTCTGTCCCGGTTGAAATCGCGCTTCCTTTCGTAGCCGCCACCGCCACCGCCGTAGCCACCGCTGCCACCGCGTTTTTTAAATCCACCGCCGCCGCCTTCTGTGCGGGGACGTGCTTCGTTTACCACAATTGTTCTTCCGTCCACTTCTGTTCCATTGAGTTTTTCAATGGCTGCACGCGCATCATCATCGCTCGACATTTCAACAAAACCGAATCCTCTGGAACGTCCTGATTGATTGTCTCTGATTACTTTTGCTGAGGTAACTTCCCCAAATGCTGTGAAAACTTGTTTCAGATCTTCGTCCTGAAGCTTGAAACTTAAATTTGATACGTAAATATTCATGTAACTTGTTTTTAATCCCTTTGTTTATTTTTTTAGAAGGGTTGCCAAAGATATATAAAATACGACACGTCCGACGCTTATTTGTTAGATAAAAGGCCGAGTTATTAAACTAAAATTGATAACGAAGTGAAAAAACGATCAAATTATTGTAATAACCCGGTTTGAAAAACCTGTAGGTCCAATTTTGATAATACGCAGAAGTGCCGCCTTTCCGGACCGGCAGGATCGAATATGCTGTTTTAATATCCACACCAATATGTTCTGAAAATGAATAACTAAGCCCCAAAATTACAGGAATATCCACTTTTTGAAACGGAGTACCCCCGGTAACCGGTCCAAATGCATCCCATTCTTCGGCATGAATCAAAGTAGCAAAAGCAATTCCTCCAACAACCGAAAAAGGTATCTTCTTTTCACCCGATGTATCCTGTACCTGGAGATTGGTAAAATCGTACTTAAGCAAAATGGGAACTTCCAGGTAGTTCAATTTCAACTTATAGTCCGCGAAATCTCCCTTATCGGGATGTGGTACTTTCCTGCTCCCTTTCTGTATGTACATGATTTCAAAAGAGGCGCTCCAATTACTTCCTGCGGAAAATTTTCTGGTAACGTATCCCCCCGCACATATCCCTGCTTTGCTGTATCCCGCATAGGTGTCCCCATCCACCTGTGATGTTACGATACCTGCCAGTACACCCGCCTTGAAGTGCTGTGCAAAAACAGGTTCTTCCCAAAAAGGAAAACACAATGTCAGAAACACAAGAATTGGATAAATAAAAAACGGGGGGTTAGCTCCACCATGATGAAATGAAATCAGGTAATGTTGGCGCTTTTTCATTTCTGTTTTACTTTAGATCGTAAATCCTCTATGTACTCCGGACTAATTGCCAATCCCAATTTCTGAGCATTTAAGGCATTTTTAAGTGCTTCCGGAAATTTATTTACGTTTTTATAAGCCATAGATGCATTATAATATGCCTGGGAATTATTAGGGCTCATGCCAATGTATTTGTTAAAATCATCTATTGCCTCAGCATATTTCTTTGCATTGAATTTGGATATGCCCCTGTTAAGAAACGAAAGTGTGTCGTATGAATATAACTCAATGGCTTTATCGTAATCGGCGATCGACTTTTCATATTGACCCAGCTGCATCAATGTATATGCACGGTTCTTATAAGTAAGTGCAACCTTAGGTTCCAGTTCAATGGATCTATCGTAATCCGGTATTGACTTTGAGTATTCACCCATCATGGATAAAGTAATGGCCCTGTTCAGGTAAGTGCTTGCATTTTGCGGATTGTATTCAATTGCCTTTGAGTATGCATCTAACGATTTATCGAATTTCTTCTGAAGTCCGTAAAGATTCCCGAGGTTGCTCCAGATCTTTTCGTTCTTACTGTGAAGTTTCTCCGTCACAAATTCGTAGTCCTTTAACATTTTATCCAGTTCGTTGTGATCCTTGTAATAAATACCCCGATTTTCATAGGCAATTTCAATAAAGGGAAATTGATTCATTGCATCCGTCCACAATGTTTCGGCATTTGTCCAAACCTTGGTACGTTCATGTGTCAGGTAAGAAAAAAATCCGACGGATACTATCAGAAGTACAGCAAAAACATTCGCAATGACTGATGAGAAATGCTTTTTAGAATACTCAAAAAAATATCCGATTATAAAAAACAAACCGATATACGACAGATAGGAATAACGATCCGCCATGATAACAGAACCAACCGAAAGAAACTGCAAAACTAATACCAACGTGATGAAATAAAATGCAAAACCAAATGCAAGAATTTTCCCAATTGTACTATTCTTTCTGAAGATGAGAAAAATTGCTACGGCGATCGACAATACAATGAACGGAGAAGCGTAGTAGATACCCGGAATATTTCCCTGTGAATCCGTAAAGGGGTAGGGGTAGAAAGCAGATAGATTTAAGGGCAAGAACATTTTAATAATGTACATAATAAATCCATAACAACCGAATGTAAGCCGCTGGAACAATGAAAATGTCCCCATTGCTGCAATTGCTCCATGACTTTGTATTTCAAAAGCAACTATTCCAAATACAAGAGAAGCTAAAAAGAAATGCGCCTTTTTCAAAATGCTTTGTGAAACGGATTTTGCAACGCCTGTATTTCCATTTGCGAAGGCGTGAACACTCAAAAACCAATCTATCAAAACCAAAACAACAGGAAGCACCACCCCCATTCCTTTCGATAGGCAGGAACATATAAAGAAAACAAAACATGCAATCATGGATGAATTCCTTTTTCTGTCCGTCCAACGGAGATACGCTATAAGGGAAAGGAAGAAAAAAAAGACATAAAGCACATCCTTTCTTTCCGCCACCCAGGTAACACTCTCTACCCGCATCGGATGAATTGCAAACAGGGTGGAAACAATCAGTGCAATATTAAACGGATCAGGGCGAAAAGTTTCCCGGCCGGTTTTTTTGTTGTACTGGCCGATAAAATTGTATATGAAAGCAAAAACTAAAATGACATTGATAGTATGAAAAAGAACATTGGTCAGATGATAATAGTACGGATTAAGCTTGCCCATCTTATAATCAATCGCCAGGGATAGCATAGTAAGCGGATGATAATTCAACGAGACGGGTGTAACAAAGATTTCCTTAATCGCTTTTCCATCCAGCTTCCAGATCATGGGATTTTCAGTCACATATGTTCCGTCATCCCAATTAGTAAACTCGCATTTAAGAGAAGGATAGAAAACAATGAAGGTGAGTACAGCAAGAGCTATACATGCAATCCATTGTTTGCTCTTGGTAGTGGCTTCTTTTTTATACGACTTAGGCGAAGGAGGCTCTTTGATATCCGCTTTTCTTGTAACGCTATTCCTAGGTGCGGGTTTAGATTTGCTCATCTGTCAGTAGAATGCGTACGTGTTCGGAGCGGCTAAATCATATTCAGGCGCCTTTCCAATTCGTCTCTGTAAGAAGCACTGACCGGGATTTGCTTCTGCAGATCTTCCAGAATGATAAAATGATGATCTATTGCCGATATTTTATCAATACGGATGATGAAGGAACGGTGCGCGCGCACAAATTCTGTAGGCGAGAATTTCTTTTCTATGTCCTTCATCGTGGAATGAATTACATAACGGTTAGTCTTGGTAGTGATGGTTACATAATCTTTAAGCGCTTCGATATAATAAATTTCCTTTGTATTGATCTTTACAAGTTTCAGATTCGATTTCACAAAAATGGTGTCCTTGGTACTTTTTCCTTCAACCAACGAATAAAGAAAATCTCTTTCCTTTTTTGCCTCAACTGCTTTCTCATGCTTGTACAACGCGATCTCAATATTTGTCTGAAGGTCGATTTCTTTGAATGGCTTTATAATATATCCGTAGGGTTCCGTAATTTTTGCTTTGGAAAGTGTACTGCTGTCGGCATAGGCCGTAAGAAAAATAATAGGGATCCTAAGTTTTTGGCGAATAACATCGGCTGCTTCAATCCCATTCATATCTCCTTTCAGCATGATATCCATTAACACCAGGCTTGGATTCGTTTGTTCCGCCTTTATTATTGCATCTTCTCCGGTAGAACAGACTCCCAGCACTTCGTAACCAAGCTTTTTCAGCGATTGATGAATATCTTTCGCCACTATACTCTCATCTTCCACGATCAGAATTCCTATTTTGGATATTGCCATTTTGGTATTGATTACAATGTTCTTCTGAATGCGAGTATAAACCGTGTACCTTCTCCGGGCCTGCTCTCCATTTTTATTTTTCCTCCCAATTGTTCGGTAAGCGAATTCACCAATTGCAAACCGAGTGACTCTGTATTTTTATAATCCACTTTCTGCGGGAAACCTTCTCCATTGTCCCAGATTGCAAGTATAATATTTTCTTTTTTAACTTTCACGAAAATACCTGCAGCACCGGTTTTCTTCTTCATGAATCCGTATTTGAATGAATTGGAAAACAGTTCGTTTATAATCAGTCCGCAGGGGATTGCATCGTCAATATGCAGAAATACGTGGGGCACATGCAGCTTCAATACTATTTTTTTATCCGGAGTTACATACGATTGCTTGAGGTTGCCGGTTATATTACCGACATACTCGGCAAAATTGATATTCGTAAAATCTTTGGTCATGTAAAGCGAGGCATGTATGAATGCCATGGAAGAAATTCTATTTCGGCATTCATCCAGTACTTCTATTGTTCTTTTATCTTTTACATAAGCAGACTGGAGCTTAAGAATGCTGGATATAACCTGCATGTTATTCTTGACACGATGGTGAATTTCTTTTAGCAAGATATCTTTTTCATGAACTGATTTTTTCAATTGCTCTTCTGTTTCCTTGATCCGGGAAATATCCCGCGATATGCTCATCATGCCTATATTTTCTCCCCGTTCATTTTTCAGAACGGAAGCGCTGATGTATGCCGGAAATATTTCACCGTTATTTTTAACATACCTTACCTCACCCAAAAAATTACCATCTTCCGAAACAATATTCCTGACCGCCTGATACTGGTCCGGTTCCGCATATAAAACAGACAGGTTTTTACCCAAAATTTCATCGGATGAATACCCGAAAATATTCTGTGCTTTATGATTGAATTCCGTGATTTCACCTTCCTCGTCACAGGCTCCGATCATATCAATGGAGCTGTCAAGAAGCAGCCGGGTATATTTCTGATTTGAATTTAAACGCTGTCGGGTACGTATATGAGAAGCGATCTCACGTTTCAATTCCCGGTTACTTTCTTCTTCCAGCTGGTACCGCATCTGCTCACGTTCCAGCTGTCGCTGCAGCGAAATATTCCGCATCACAACTTCAACCACTTGTTTCCCCAAATAATTAATGAGATTCGTCCGTATCTCCACCTCGATTATCTTCCCATCCGGCCTCCGAATCTTTATTTCCAAAAAGGGAGACGCTTTTCCTATACCCATATCCCGTCTTCTTGTACGTATTTTATCGTGAAAATCAGGAAGTACATAGTGAAACAAATTCTTTTCTTCGGTTTTGTTCAGGGATTCGGCTCCAAGCATAGTAAGTGCTGCCGGATTTGCATACAGTGTTTCTCCTTTGTCGTCGTGTATCAATATCCCATCCGGAGTATGCTCGATCAGACTCTTGTAGTTCTGTTCGCTTTCCTGGAGCGCCTGTTGGATCCGCTTTGTCTCGGTAATGTCAATAAGAGTCCCTTCGATAAATTCTTTACTAGTCGACTTCTCTTTTATAAGCATGGCATTTTCAAGGATCCACACTTCGCCGCCATCTTTCTTTTTCATTCGCATCTGGCAATTTTTCAAGTATCCTTTGGCTCTCAGCTTGGTGATATATTCCGTTCTATCCTGCTGCGAATAATACAACTCCAGGGGTTTTGTATTTTTTAATTCTTCAATTGAAGCATACCCAAAAATGTCAACCAGTGCCTGATTGATGTCAGAAAATCCGCCGTTTATTTCCGAACGAAATACAGCTGCAAGATTATTTTCAAATAATTTCCGATAACGGGCTTCGCCCTCTCTTAATCCTGCTTCGTATTTTTTCTGCTGTGTTATATCTGTCAGAACGGAGATACGTATTGTACGCCCGTGATAGGGGATAAGGCGCCCTTTTGATTTTACAATAATTTCCGAACCATCTTTTTTTAAACAATGAACTTCGTAAGGATCAGGGGTTGGCTCTGACATTTTCTTGTTTACGAGCGTTAAATAATCCGGATGAATAAGACGGCTTATTTTTTTACCTACCAGTTCGGTTTTATTCTTATATCCGAACATACTCAGAGCCTGGTCATTAACATCCACGATGGACTGATTCTCACTCAACACAATTCCTTCCTGTGCGCTTTCTGCAAGCAGCCGGAATCTTTCCTCGCTTTCGGATAGCTCCTGATTTTCTTTGCGTTCGTTTGCCATTCAGAGTTTTCCTCCTTCGCCCGGAAGAAGTGGCTTTACCTTCACGCCGTCAAACTTTATCTCTCTGTTATTTTTGAAGGTAATGGTCAAAAGAATAGTACCGTCCGGATTAAAATATTCCCATTTGCCTTCTTTGTTTCCCATGATATATTTTCCTTCCTGGCTCAATTTTCCATCGTGAAAATAAAAGGAATGTCTCCCGTCGGGCAATCCTTCCACAAATTTCCCGGCAAATCTGACCTGGCCATTATCTACAAAATACGACTCCCACGGCCCGTCTTTCTGATCGTTTTTATACACTCCTTCCTCGCGGTAATCCTGTATTTCATAAAACCATTTTCCTTCTTTAACTCCATCGATATATTCTCCTCTGGTCATCACCTTACCACTATCATTCCATTCGGTCAGTGTGCCTTCTCTCTTTCCGTTCAAATAATTTTCCTCGCGTAGAAGACTTCCATTTTCGTAATACCATTTCCACAAATCTTGTGGCCGTCCCTTCTTATCGTACTTTCCTTTCTGCTCCACTTTACCATTGGGAAAATAAAATATCCAGTCGCCTATTTTTACTCCGTTGTCATAGTTGCCCTTTCCCTTTACCTGCTTGCCGGGATGATATTCCGTCCAGCCTCCCTGCTGATTTCCCGCTTCATCAATTATTCCTTCACCTACGAGATTTCCTTCCCTGTAAATTTTAGCACCGGTGATTTTTCCATCCTGTGAATATTCCTTATGCGTTCCTTCCGCTAAATCATACAGGTAGGTACCTGTTTTTTTAATACTTCCGTCTTCGTAATATTCATTGCGCACCTCCAGCTTGGTAGTGAGTTCCGGCGCTTCTTTTTGCAGTGAATCTCCTACGTATTTTTCAATATTGGCTAAACTTCCAGCAGGCGAAAAAGTTTTTTCATAGCCGGTCTTTTTTCCATTTACAAAAGTTCTCTCGGATTTTATTTTTCCATCCTCGTAAAATTCCTTCCACGCACCTTGCTTCTGGCCCAGTTTATCCATCCTATTAACAAGCTCCTGCCTTTTCAGAACGCCGTAATTGTATTCTAAGACAGTAATAATATTGCCACTTGTATCGTATTCGTATGCAATCCCATGTTCTTTTCCTTTATCAAATGGGGTTTTGACTTTTATCTTTCCCACAATTTTTGTTGTGTCCCGCGGCCGAAAATAATCCAGGGATACTCCTTGTTTCACATCCGAAAAAAACCTCTCTTCAGACAAGATAAATCCGTCCGGATCCCAATTTTTTTTCAGGCCTTCTTTTTTTCCATTTAAATAATTGATCTCGGTTGCAATTCTTCCATTAACGTCATAAAATTTCCAACTACTATCCAACTCATAATTTTTTCTGTTTCCTTCGGATTTTATTTTTCCGTTCAGCGAATATGTTTTCCAATAACCGTCCGGCCTGCCATCACGCATATTTCCTTCACTGGAAATTTTACCATTATCATAATAGAATTTATTATACCCATTTGTGTTTATCAGTGGTTGCTTTTGGGCAAACGAAACACTTACCAACAGATAAAAAGCAGAGAGAACTATTGTATTTTTAAAACATAGTTTCATAACCCCAATTTTTCTGAAATTTCCAACATCCTTTTTATAGGTTTTACGGCTTTCTCTATCAAATTCTTATCCAAAGTGATTTCCGGTTTTTCAAATTTAAGACAATTGTACAATTTTTCAAGTGTATTTAATTTCATATGCGGACAATCGTTGCATGCGCATGAATTAGTAGGTGGGGCAGGAATAAATATTTTATCAGGAGATTTTTTCTGCATCTGATAAATAATGCCTGTTTCCGTTGCAACAATAAATTCCTTTTCTTTGCTTTTAACGGTGTAATTTAACAATCCTGTAGTAGATCCAATGTAATCAGCAATAGCTAAAATACTCTCTTCACATTCCGGATGTGCAATAAATTTTGCTTCCGGATGTTTTTCTTTTAACTGCGTAATTTTTTTTAATGAAAAAATTTCATGAACCATACAGGATCCATCCCATAATATCATTTCCCTTCCTGTTTTTTTCTGAATATACCTTCCTAAATTTTTATCGGGAGCGAAAATGATTTTTTGCTCTTGGGGTAATGTTTCAACTATTTTCTGAGCATTGGTTGAGGTGCAGATGATATCGGATAATGCTTTAATTTCTGCAGAACAATTTACATATGTGATCACTAAGTGATCGGGGTATTTTTTTTTAAACTCAGAGAATTTATCTGCGGGGCAGGCATCCGCCAGGGAACATCCGGCTTTCAGATCCGGCAGTAAAACTTTTTTATGCGGCGAAAGTATTTTTGCTGTTTCTGCCATGAAATGCACTCCGGCAAAAACAATGATATCAGCTTTTGTTTTCGCGGCCTGCTGGGATAATCCCAGACTGTCCCCGATAAAATCCGCAATGTCTTGAATATCAGGTTCCTGGTAGTAGTGCGCAAGGATAATTGCATTTTTTTGTTTTTTCAGGTGTTCAATTTCAGAAAACAAATCTATGGAAGTATCGGTAAGCATCGGTTTAAACTTATTAAACAGGTATTAATGTATTTACTTTTTATTTATATATAATTTAATATAGTTATAATACTGTTAGTTTAGTTAGCAAATTTTACTTAAAAAGATTGACATATATACTTATTAAAAGCAAATAACATAAAATAAACATTATTTATTACTTAAATAATTGATTATTAATGCAATAATTAATAATTAACATGCTGTTAACATAGTTTGGCGTTGAAAAAAAAGCACAAATTTTATAAAAATCACCGTTTAAAAAGTGTTATGAATATTTTAATAATCCATGGTTAACTTCTTCGAATGTCTTTAATCCTGTTGATAAGTATACTATTCAAAAATAAATAACATTATATCAATAAGTTTTTAACAAGATCAGGAACGCCGGTTCCTGCCTTTTCACGTTTAATAACGGTATTTTTCAAAGAGTATTTGTCCGCTGCCTGAGGATCTACTAAATATTTGGGTGCATGAGCAGGAACGAAATCGATAAGGCTTGCTGCAGGATAGACATTAAAAGACGTACCTATAACAATAAATATGTCAGCGGTGGAAGCTAATCGCATAGCGGTATCCATAAAGGGCACGGATTCCCCAAACCATACAATATGCGGCCGAAGCTGGGAGTTTTTAGAACATTTTTCACCCATACGAATTTCTTCGTTTTCTATTTTATAAATAAGAGTCGGATCGATACTGCTCCTGCTCTTTAGTATTTCACCATGGAGATGCAGTACGTTTTTTGAACCGGCACGTTCGTGCAGGTCATCAATGTTTTGTGTGATGATCCGAACATCGAATTTTTTCTCCAGCGCCACCAGGGCAAAATGCGCGGAATTAGGTGTTGCAGATCTCACCTGCTTCAATCGCATGTTGTAGAAATCCAGCACCAGCTGCGGATCAGTTTCCCAGGCTTCAGGTGTTGCTACCTCGGTAACTTTATAACCCTCCCACAGGCCACCGCTGTCACGAAAAGTTTTTAATCCGCTTTCTGCACTTATCCCCGCACCCGTGAACACAACAATTCGTTTTTTATTCATTGTTCAGTAATTGATAAATAAAAGACGGCTTTTTGTATTTTGTATATTCGTGACCGACTTGATTCGTATTAAAGCAATTCCATAATTTGTACGTATGGCAAAATTACTAAAAGAAGATGCCCTGGATTACCATTCCCAAGGCAAGCCGGGAAAAATAGAAGTGGTCGCCACTAAACCTCACAGCAGTCAGCGTGATTTATCCTTGGCGTATTCACCCGGGGTGGCAGAGCCCTGTTTGCATATAGCGGCCAATAAAGAAGATGTTTATAAGTATACTGCCAAGGGAAATCTGGTGGCAGTTATATCAAATGGAACCGCTGTTTTGGGTTTAGGAAATATAGGGCCCGAAGCATCCAAGCCGGTCATGGAAGGAAAGGGAATGCTGTTTAAAATATATGCCGGTATAGATGTATTCGATATTGAAGTAGATTCCTTGGATGTGGATTCGTTTGTACAGACCGTAAAAGCAATTGCGCCCACATTTGGCGGAATAAATTTGGAAGACATAAAATCTCCGGAGTGTTTTGAGATAGAAAAAAGATTAAAAGCAGAATTGAAAATACCTGTGATGCACGATGATCAGCACGGCACTGCAATTATATCATCGGCGGGTCTTTTAAACGCTGCCGAGATCGCAGGCAAAGAACTTTCTGAAGTTAAAGTTGTGATCAACGGAGCGGGGGCTTCTGCCATTTCATGTGCGAAGCTTTATCTTTCACTGGGGGTAAAAAAAGAAAACATCCTCATGCTGGATTCCAAGGGTCCGCTCAGTATTCATCGGGATGATCTGGATGAGAACAAAAAATTCTTTGCGACAGACACAAAAATGAAAACGCTGGAGGATTCGATGAAAGGAGCTGATGTTTTCGTGGGATTGTCAAAAGGAAATGTAGTAACAAAGCAAATGGTTGCCTCCATGGCAAAAAACCCAATTGTGTTTGCTCTCGCCAACCCTGATCCTGAAATTCCGTATCAGGAAGCATTGGCAGCAAGGGAAGATGTGATTATTGCTACGGGCCGGAGCGATCATCCAAACCAGGTAAATAATGTATTGGGATTTCCTTTTATTTTTCGCGGCGCATTGGATGTGCGTGCGACACAGATCAATGAAGCAATGAAACTTGCGGCGGTGCACGCCATTGCCAACCTTGCTAAGGAAACAGTTCCGGAGGAAGTGAACCTGGCCTATAACCAGCGCAACATCACTTTTGGAAAGGAGTATATAATTCCAAAGCCTATAGACTCACGACTTATTTATACTGTTGCGCCGGCAGTAGCAAAAGCAGCTATGGAATCGGGGATAGCCCAGAAAAGAATTACGGATTGGGAAGCCTATAAGCAAGAGCTGATCAACCGCATGGGCATTGATAACAAATTGATACGTACGATTACTCAGAAAGCCAGGCAGAATCCCAGACGTGTGGTGTTTGCAGAATCGGATCACTATAAAATTCTGAAAGCCGCGCAGGTAGTGCGTGATGAAGGAATCGCAAAACCTATTTTACTTGGCAATGAAGAACAGATACGCAAGCTCATCGCAGAAAATAAATTAGACCTTGGCGATGTAACTATCATTGATCCGCGCAGCTCCGAGGAGCAGGACCGTTTGAAACAATTCGGAGATCTTTTATTTGAAAAGAGAAAACGAAGAGGCTATACGTTGCATGAAGCGAGACAAATGATGCGCGAACGGATTTATTTTGGAACCATGATGGTGGAGACAGGGGCGGCGGATGCCATGATATCGGGTTTGACAAGAAAATATTCGGATCCCATCCGGGCAGCATTACAGATTATAGGCGTTCAGGAGGGTGTGCGTAAGGTGGCGGGCATGTATATCATAATTACCAAGAACGGACCATTCTTTTTTGCCGATGCAACCGTGAATGTGAATCCGGATGTACAGGACCTTGTGGATATAACTGTCCTTACCGCAAATGCCGTAAAACAATTCAACATAGTTCCGCGTGTGGCGATGCTTTCGTATTCTAATTTTGGTTCTGTAAGCGGGGAAATCCCCGGCAAAGTGAATAAAGCTGTTGAGATCCTTCACAAAAACTATCCCGGCCTGGTCGTAGATGGGGACCTTCAGGCAAACGTGGCACTGAATAATGATTTGCTGAAAGAGCACTTTCCGTTTAGTGATCTGGTGGATAAAAAAGTGAACACACTTATCTTTCCGGATCTTGCCTCTGGGAATATAGCGTATAAGATGATGCAGGAAATTGGCGGGGCCGAAGCCATTGGCCCTCTTTTATTGGGAACGAAAAAGCCGGTTCATATACTTCAACTGGGCAGTTCCGTGCGTGAAATCGTTAACATGGTCACTATTGCGGTGGTGGACGCGCAGGCGAGAAAGTAACTCAATACATCGGAAAAAATTCTGATCTTTTCGGCTTCTCGCTCGGAACAGGATTTTAGCGTTTTCCGTATTAGAATATTTATAGACTTGTTCATAAGTAATTGTTTATCATGTATTTATGAATAAAATACATCGATAGAATATATATTCTAAATTTTCTTTCATTTGGAAAACCTATATAGACTAGGTACCTTCAACAAAAGAAAAAACTATAACTATTAAAACAGCATACTATGAAAAAAACATTACTATTGGTTTCTGCCCTTATTCTAGGCGGAAGTTCTTTATGGGCGCAAAACACGCGCTTATGCCTGGTGGAGCACTACACACAGGCTTCCTGCGGGCCATGCGCTGCTGCTAATCCTGCACATCAAACGCTGATGCTTGCAAACGCGACAAAAGCAATCAGTATCAGGTATCAGGTAAGCTGGCCGGGAACAGACCCCATGAATGCGCAGAACAAATCTGAGATCGGAACCCGTACATCTTATTACAGCATTAACGGTGTACCCGATGAAAAGATGGATGGAACGATTGGCAATGTAACGCAATCCACCATTAATACGGAATATGCAGTTACTTCTCCTTTTAAAATCGATCTTTCTCATTCATTCAATGCCGCCAATGATTCTATTTTCATTGCCTGTACGGTTACAGCTACTTCGGCATTTACGGCTTCCGGAGCTTTAAAGCTGCATCTTGCCATGCTTGAGAAAACTATCACCTTTACAAGCGCTCCTGGGTCCAACGGAGAAAAAAAGTTTTACAACGTAGTAAGAAAAATGTATCCGAATGCTTCGGGAACAACACTTACAGCGGGTAACTGGACAGCAGGGCAGACCCAAACAGTTAATATTAAAGCCAAAATACCGACATACATCTATCAAAAGTCCGAAATAGCTACTATTGCATTTGTACAGTCTGACGGAAACAAAAAGGTTCAGCAAGCTGCGTTCAGTCCTACAGCAAGCAACACTACGGGCATAAATAATGTTGTGGTGGAGAATTCACTTTCTGTTTATCCCAATCCAAGCAGAGGGGAATTCACGACGTCTTTTGAGGCAGCAAAGGCAGATAACTATACTGTGAAAATTACCAATACACTCGGACAAGTTGTTTATCAGGAAGAGCTGACCAACTTTGCCGGAACCTATTCAAAGAAAATGGATATCGGTTCATACGGGGAAGGAGTATACCTGCTGGTTATCTCTAATGGTAAAAATGAAGATGTGAAAAAGGTTATTTCGTACTAAAGGATTTTCATAAATGAACGACAAAGCCTGTTCCAAAATGAACGGGCTTTGTTTTTTATATAAGCACAAACGGACAGAAAATAATTATTCTTAAAAAAGAGGATGCAGGATGAAGCGGCCAAGATAAAAATAAGCCGTTAGAATGTATACAATGTGTAATATAAATCATTAATAAATAAATATTTAATAATAGAATGTATCAATAGAATGTATATATTTTAGCCTGATTAATTTGTAAACACTGAACATCTTGTCTAACTTTCCCACCGAAAAATTTAAACAATAATTATAAATAACGCATCATGAAAAAATCATTACTTCTTGTTTCCGCTCTTCTGATGGGTGGAAGTGCTGTGTGGGGACAATCACAGCGCCTTGTTTTGGTTGAAGAGTTTACCCAAGCTTCGTGCGGGCCATGCGCCTCGGCTAATCCTGCATTGCAAGCACTTCTAAATTCAAATGTGACCAAAGCAACCTCTATTAAATATCAAACCAGCTGGCCCGGAACAGATCCTATGAATGCTCAAAACAAACCCGATGTCCAAACGCGTGTTACCTATACAGGCGCAGGATCTGTTGGAGTTCCTTATGCGGTGATGGATGGAGCGGTGGTAACGGGAGGTGGGTACAATGGGGCTCCGGGAGGACTCACGCAAACCAAAATTAATACGGAGTATGCAATTGCATCGCCATTCACTATGCAGCTGATGCATTGGTTTAATGCGGCGAATGATTCCATTTTTATTCAATGTAAGATCACCTGTACGCAAAATGTAACCATGACAACCCCTAAGTTCCAGGTTGCAATGATAGAAAAGACAATTTCTTTTACAACTGCCCCGGGATCTAACGGAGAAAAGAAGTTTTATAATGTGATGAGAAAAATGTATCCCAACGCCTCAGGAACTGCACTGGCCACTACTTGGACAAACGGACAGACACAAACACTTAATTTTAAAGATAAAATACCCACGTACATATACCAGAAATCCGAAATAGCCACAGTTGCCTGGATACAGGACGATGGAAATAAGAATATAAAACAGGCAGCTTATAACCCTGCTGCAAACACTACCACCGGAATAAACAACGTTGTGGTGGAGAATTCACTTTCTGTTTATCCCAATCCAAGCAGAGGGGAATTCACAACTTCTTTTGAGGCAGCAAAGACAGATAACTACACTGTGAAAATTACCAACACACTTGGACAAGTTGTTTATCAGGAAGAGCTGGCCAACTTTGCCGGAACCTATTCAAAGAAAATGGATATCGGTTCATACGGGGAAGGAGTATACCTGCTGGTAATATCTAATGGTCAAAATGAAAATGTAAAGAAAGTCATTACGTATTGATTAATTTTTTGGTTAACCGAAAGGCTCGTTTGCGACAGTAAGCGAGCCTTTTGTTTTTGGCAGAGGCAATTTGTTGATTTAAGGGAGAAGGGAACCGAATTTCAAATTGGTAAAATATCATTGGTTGGCTGGATGCATTTATCAATTTGTACGAAACAGCGATTGATCTGAGATAATATGCGGTCGAAAACCTTTTAAAAAAAAAGTTGTCCATAATTGATAAGTTACTACTTTAGCGGACTAATTAACCCATAATACTATAAAAATGAAAAGAAAAAACTTGTTATTTACAGTCTTGTTTATTCTGTTCCAGGTGGCAGTGTTTGCACAGAGCAGGGTCATTAAAGGAGTTGTTAAAGACTCCGAAACAGGCGAAGGAATTCCAGGAGTAGGAATTTTGGTTGTAGGTTCTACTACTGCAACAACGTCTGATATAAATGGAGGATATTCTATTACTGTAGAAGGCGAAGGGAAAAAATTAATTTTCTCTTATGTCGGATACGCTAATCAAACTGTGGATGCGGATAAAGAGGTAATTGACGTTACGCTTATGCCAAGTTCTACTGTTTTAAATGAAACAGTAGTTACTGCGCTTGGAGTATCTAGGGAGAAGAAATCATTGGGTTACGCAACTCAGCAAATCGGGGGCGATCAGGTAACTGCTGTTAAAAGCGGCAACTTTGTTAACCAGATATCCGGTAAAGTAGCAGGCGCCAGAGTAAGAAATAATTCCAATATGGGCGGTTCTACGAATATCATTATCCGCGGTGCTACATCCATCGTGAGTAATAACCAGGCTTTGTTTGTAGTGGACGGAGTTCCTATGAATAATGATGCAACTAACGGCGCAAATCAAAAGTCATCACGGGGAGGATTTGATTATGGAAGTCCGATTTCAGATATTAATCCTGAAGATATTGAGTCTATAAACGTACTTAAAGGAGCTGCAGCAACTGCACTTTATGGATCGAGGGCTGCGCGCGGCGTGATCATCGTTACAACCAAAAAAGGCAGACTGGCAGCAGCAGATACCAGAAGAAGATTCGGTGTTACGCTGAACTCAAATCTGACTTTAGGAACAATAGACAAATCCACGTTTCCTACTTATCAGCAGGAATATGGGGGTGGATACGGTAAGTTCTATGGCCCGAATGGAGATGAGTGGTTTGATAAAGGAGATGTGACTGGTGATGGTACAGCAGACGACCTGATAGTTCCTACGTATGAAGATGCTTCTTACGGAGGAAAATTTGATCCTAGTCTGATGGTATATCAGTGGGATGCATTTGTTCCGAAATCTAAAAATTATCATAAAAAAACCCCTTGGGTAGGTGCCGGAGAAAATGGTCCTGCTACCTTTTTTAACAAGGCCATGAGCACTACCAATGGCTTTTCCATTGACGGAGGTACTAATAAAGGAGCTTTCAGGGTATCTTATTCCAATGGCAACGAAAGCGGCATTATGCCTAACAGCAGCCTGAAGAAAAACAGCTTCGGTTTTAACGGAGGGCTTGAACTGAATGATAAACTATCCACAAGCGTTTCGGCTAATTATGTTAATACAAGAGCGATAGGACGTAATGAAACAGGGTATAACGATAACCTGATGTCTTCTCACAGGCAATGGATCCAGACAAATGCAAATTATGCAGATCTAAAGGAAATTTATGAGCTGACTGATGCGAATTATGGCTGGAATCCTCAGAGCTGGACAGATCCTGTTGTTCCTATTTTCTGGAACAACCCCTACTTTCAGCGGTATAAAAATTTCCAGAATGATCAGAGAAACCGTTTCTTCGGAAATCTGACCATGAATTATAAGGTGAATGACATCATCAGTTTAATGGCACGGATAGGTGTTGATACCTATTCTACTCTGCAGGAGGAAAGACTGGCAGTGGGAAGTTTGGCACAAGGATTCGGAATTCCGAGCATAGCTGGTAACTTAGGCCCAGCCTCACCTTCCGGATATTCCAGGTTAAACAAAAATTTTGGTGAAACGAATTTTGACCTGATGGCGAATTTCAAAAAGGACCTGAACGAAAATTTCAATATCAGCGGGCTTATAGGAAGCAATATCCGAAGGTCGAGCGATGCCAGCGTATGGTCTTCAACAAACGGAGGATTGGTAGTTCCTGAGCTGTATTCTATTTCCAACTCGGTTAATGCACCTCTTCCTTCGGTAGAAAATGCGGCATTGTATGGAGTGAATGGATATTTTGCAGCTGTTTCTTTCGGATATCAAAGATTCTTGTTTTTAGATGTAACTGCAAGACAGGATTATTCCTCAACCTTGCCTGTTGACAAAAATGCTTTCTTTTATCCGGGAGTTTCGGGAAGCTTTGTGTTTTCTGAGAAATTGAAAAATCTGACTTGGTTGGATTTTGGTAAAGTGAGATTGAACTATGCTAACGTAGGTAACGATGCTCCGTTTGCAAGTATTGCGGATGTATACGACAAACCAAGTGCGTTTGGAAGTACACCACTTTTCTCTCTTCCCAATGCTAAGAATAACGAGGATCTTAAACCGGAAATTTCATCTACAACAGAAGCCGGTTTAGAAATGGTGTTCTTCAAGAAAAGACTAGGTTTTGACTTTGCAGTGTATAACACCAATACAACAAATCAGATTTTCAACGTAACAGTATCTACAGCAACTGGTTATTCTTCCAAGTTTGTGAACGCCGGAAAAATCCAGAACAAAGGAATGGAACTGAGCGTATTCGGAACACCGTTGAAAACCAAAGATTTCAGCTGGACGGTTACGCTTAACTATGCAAGCAACCGAAACAAAGTGATTGAATTATTTAAAGATGAAAGCGGCGTAGAGGTGAAAAATCTCCAGATCGCATCTTTTCAACAAGGTGTAACTTTGAATGCTACTGTGGGAGAAGCACTCGGTTCACTTAAAGGAACTGATTATGTATACAAGGATGGAAAAAAAGTTGTGGGAGCTAATGGATATTACGTAAAAACAACCACAACTGATAACACACTTGGCAATATAAATCCTGACTTTACTGCAGGTATTACAAACACGCTGACCTATAAAAACTGGTCATACAGCTTTTTGATTGATATGCAGCAGGGAGGAAGCGTTTGGAGTGTGGATATGGCATATGGCCTGGCAACAGGTATTTATCCTGAATCGGTTGGAAACAATGACTTGGGTAATCCTGTGCGTAATGATGTATCAGCCGGAGGCGGAGTAATTTTCGAAGGTGTTCTTGCGGATGGTACACCAAATACCAAACGCGTAGCCGCTGATTACGGAGCATGGGGCTATGTAAGAAATCCAAATGCAAAGTTCGTTTACGATGCGTCCTATGTAAAGCTCAGAGAGATGTCATTGTCTTACCACATACCTGTTAAGAAGGAACATTTCTTTACCGGTGCTTCGGTTGGCCTTGTAGGAAGCAACCTTTGGATTATTCATAAAAATCTGCCTTATGCTGATCCTGAAGCAGGAGCGAGTGCAGGAAATACGCAAGGAGCTCAGATCGGGGTTATGCCGCTGATCAGAACTTATGGATTTAATTTAACACTTCAGTTTTAATTATATCAATATTAATTAAATATAAAAAAATGAAAAAATTATTAACCTCATTATTGGTGCTTATAATAGCCACCATAATGTCCTGCAAAAAACTGACGGACCTGAATGAAGATACCAAGTCCGCTACAAAAGTTCCCAGTGGAACGTTGTTTTCCAATGCAATGAAAAACCTGGTGGACCAGGAAACGAGCCCGAATGTTAACTTAAACGTGTTCAGGGCGTTTGCTCAATATTGGACGGAGACAACGTATACGGACGAGAGTAAATACGATGTTTTCACACGAAAGATTCCTGATGCTGAATTCAGAATTTTATACCGCGATGTTTTGAATGACCTGAAAGAAGCTAAGCGTATCGTAGCGACGGAGACAGATATAGAATCAAGTGCAGCTGTAAAAAAGAACAAAACAGCGCTGACCGAAATTCTTACGGTATATACTTTTCACAGAGCTGTGGATCTCTATGGAAATGTACCTTACGAAGATGCTCTTGATATAAAGAAGCTTTCTCCTAAGTATGACGATGCTCAAACTGTTTATTCCAAATTATTTACGCGCCTGGATGCAGCTATTGCTGATCTGAATACTGCTGAAGACAGCTTTGGTGATGCAGATATCATTTATGGAGGAGATGTTGCAAAGTGGAAAAAATTTGCAAATTCTTTGAAACTTAAAATGGCAATCTCAGTGGCCGATGTTTCTGCGTTGGATCCTCAGGGTAAAGTTGCAAGCGCAGTAAGCGGAGGAGTACTGGCTTCAGCAGCCGACAATGCAGTTTTTCAATACCTGGGCACTTCACCAAATACAAATCCAGTGTATGTTGATCTGGTTGCTTCCGGCCGTCATGACTGGGTTCCTACAAACACCTTGGTTGACAAAATGAATACACTTGTTGATCCAAGAAGGGACGATTATTTTGATGATAACCTGGGAGCAGGTGTCTATAAAGGAGGTACCTATGGTGCTTCCAATTCTTATGCGATCTATACCCATGTTTCCGCAGCTGTTGAAGATCCGACCAATCCGGCTCTTTTAATGGATTACGCAGAGGTTCAGTTTTATTTAGCGGAAGCTGCAGCAAGAGGTTTTTCAGTTCCGGGTACAGCTGAATCTTATTACAATGCAGGAATCACCGCTTCTATTTTATACTGGGGCGGTAGTGCAGCGGAAGCAACAGCATATTTATTAAATCCAGCCGTTGCATATACTACAGCTGCGGGCACTTACAAGGAAAAAATCGCCAATCAGGCCTGGATAGCTTACTTTAACAGAGGACTTTTGGGATGGACTACCTGGAGAAGGTTAGATGCTCCTGTATTTAACCCACCTAGTGGAATGACAATTGCAGATATTCCAAAAAGATTTACTTATCCTATTGGTGAGCAGACATTAAACAATGCGAACTATACTTCTGCAGCTTCGGCGATCGGAGGAGATAAGCTCACTACTAAATTATTTTGGGATAAATTTTAATTGTTTACTTGGTTGTTTTAAAAACGTCCCGCAAAACTGCGGGACGTTTTTATTTTAATGACGGTACTGGGGCCGGATTAAAGACGATACCGAACAATATTTTTTGCACTCATACGTCTTTATGAAAAGAGCATACTCTTATGTCTTATTCTTCTCTGATACGCTGGATTTTCTTCTTCGGCATACTTTTTCTGCTTGATTTGTACATTTATTCCGGGTTGAAGGAGACTTTTTCCTCCTCCCGTATACGCAGCATAATTTCGTTAATTTACTGGGGACTTACCATTTCCTTTTTTGCCTTATTAACATGGATGTTATTTACGTTTTCCAAGTCAGAAGGGCCTGCTGCTCCCCAGGTGAAATGGACCATGGGGATGTTCATATTACTCTATATACCCAAGCTGATCCTGCTTTTCTTTTTCGGCATGGAGGATATTTACCGCCTTTTACGTGCGGGAGGGGTAGGGATATATAAATTAACGGGCTCCGGTGCAGGAGTTCCGTACTTTGAATCCAGGAGGCAATTCATTGGCTGGTTGGCTGGATTTACAGCACTTATTCCTGCCGTAAGCATCCTTTACGGCATAACCAAGGGTAAGTATAATTTCAAAGTGCATCGCAAAGAACTTTTTTTCAAGGATCTTCCGGATGCATTTCACGGGCTTACCATTGCTCAGATTTCCGACCTGCATGTAGGTAGTTTTGATGACGCCGAGGCCGTTGAGCGTGCCGTAAAATTGATAAATGAACAAAACTCCGATCTTATTCTTTTTACGGGAGATCTTGTGAACAATAAAGCTGAAGAGATGGAACCCTGGGTGGATACATTCAGCAACCTACAGGCACCCATGGGAAAGTATGCTGTTCTGGGAAATCACGATTACGGAGATTACACGGAATGGTCGTCAGCCCAGGAGAAGAGAGAAAATATGCAGCGCCTGTATAAAATGCACGAACGTATGGGATTTAAATTGATGCGCAACGAGAACACGCGTATCGAAAAACAAGGTCATCATATTGAGTTATTGGGAATGGAGAATTGGGGAAAAGGCTTTGCTCAATACGGCGATCTGGATAAAACGATGCAGGGCACAGAAAATAATGCTTTCAAAATATTACTCTCGCACGATCCTTCGCATTGGGAAGAGCAGGTAATGAATCACAAGACACACATACATCTTACGCTTGCAGGCCATACACACGGAGCACAATTCGGAGTGGAAATACCTGGGTTCCGGTTTTCTCCTTCGCAGCTTAGGTATAAACGGTGGGCTGGACTTTACGAAGAAAATAACCGTTATCTTTATGTGAACCGCGGATTGGGTTTTATCGGGTTTCCTGGTAGGGTAGGCATATGGCCGGAGATCACGGTAATTACCCTGAATAAAGCCTAGCCAGCTTCCGTTGCAATCAGATTACATATTCCTTACAAAAATACTAATGTAGTTTGGAGTAGGAAAAGCAATCTGGTGCATTTGAGGCTGTTCACGGGGAAATACGGAGGCCTGTACTATCAGGTCGTATACTTCCTTGGCAGTTTTACTTTCACCGGATTCGTACCTTATCTGGTTTGAATCAATTCTGTAACCCTCTCGTGCATTGATAGACTTTGGCAATAACCGCAATCTAATATCGTACGTCGGATATTTCTTCATCAGCAGTTTCTGTATTTGAACAGCCCGTCCATGTGATTCCGAAATTATGTCTTCCAGGTGGAAAACATCTATCCTGAATTTTTTTCGGGCAGATGCCTCCTCAGAAATTGAAGCAGGAGTGGATAACTGACTGATTGCTTCAGAAGTTCTTTGCACTTGTTGTACAAGTTCTTTCTCTTCCTCCTGATACTGCTCGGTATTCTTCATAGCCTCCTTTATAGACTTTTTGGTGTTATTACTGGCAAGCAGTACAGTCTGCATTTTCTGCTGAAATGCGCTGTCATCCGCCAGTATCTGCTCAACCATCACTCTTACAACTTCCTGCATGTTGCTGTCCGGATTTGCAAGAGCAGTTTTTACCTCATCAAATACTTTAAACCGGAGTTCGTTTTCAAATTCCTTTTGTTTGATCGTTTGATCCATTTTCCTTGCCTGAATATCCAACTCCTCTTTGTTGGCTCCGGTTCTGTAAGTATTCCAGGCGGTTAAAAGACCTATTACCACTAATACAATATTTCTAATGGTTAAAATCCATTTAGGTACGTGTTTGTCGTTAGATTCATCTTCTGCCATGGGGGGATGGTTTAGTATGTTTTTAGATTCTTTTGTCCGTATTGGAAGCTCAAACCTAAGAAATTTATTATTCCGATTCCAAGTAAATAGTTCTTCCTTATGGAACGTATCACGAAGACCCTATTTTTAACTATTTAAATCACGACATGCTTTTTCTTCAGTACCATGAATAACTCTGTATCCTGTCTTTTGGAAAATGAATTATAGCATTTTTCGAACTTGAGCAGTTCAAAATGATCTTTGAACAATTCCTCGTAAGCTGCTTTGGTTCCTCCAAAGGGAGGACCCTCGTTATCAAATTCCCTATCGAACAGAAGGCCCACTAACTTGCCTTTGGCTGATAAGAGCGAAAGCATTTTATCCCAGTAGTCCGGACGCAGAGCAGGATTCAGGGCACAGAAAAAAGTCTGTTCCAGGATCAGATCGTATTCACCCCGGTGCTCAAAAAAATCCCCCAGCACAATTTTAATATGGGTATTATGGCCATGGTTATGCTGTAGTTTTGCGAGCGGCGCAGGGGCAATATCAATTACAGTAATATCGGTAAACCCGTTTTCCAAAAGATACTCCGCTTCATAAGAATTACCACATCCGGGAATAAGAATACGAATATTTTTATCTGCCAGATTATCGATGTATGCTTTAATAGGTGGGGATGCTTCTCCTAAATCCCAGACAGATGTATTATCCTGATACCTTTTCTCCCAGTAATCTGTATTCAAATTTCTATCCTGGCTCATTGTTTTTTATTTCCGGGCGTAATTTTTCCCTTGTTTATTAGCTCGTAAGAATGATCTATCCAGCTTTTCATTAATTGTATACTCACAGAGCCATCCGCGATAACAGTATTCCAGTGCTTTTTGTTCATATGATAGCCGGGAATAACACAAGAGTATTGCTCCCGTAATTCAAGCGCTAAGGCAGGATCGCATTTCACATTGAACTGCAAAGGAGAATTGTCGAGTCCGCAAATAAGGAATATTTTGTTCCTGGTTTTAAAGACAAGCGTATCCTCGCCGAACGGAGTTCCTTCTACCACATCCGGCTTTGAAAGACAATATTCCCGCAGTTGATCAATATCCATGTTAGCATAGAATATCAGGTTGTTTAATAGATAGCTTCAATTGAATAATTCATTCCGTTACTTTGGACAGAGTGTCCTGCTTTCAACCCGATTAACTTCATACCCAAAGGGGACTGGGGTGAAATAACCATTACTTTGCTTCCATCCAGTTCTATTTTTCCAAAAGCAATACTCAGAAACAAATAACTTCCGTTTGCTTTAACCAAACTGCCCTTTATTATTTGAGAGGAAGGAATGTTGCAATTTATTTTTTCAAACAGCGCTTTTTGCTCCAGTGTCTCATGTAATTTCTTGGCAATAGTTTCCTGCTCAATATGTATCATAGCCCGTGAGGTTTCGTGTTTATCTCCCGCTGTATTCTTGGGATCACTGGCAGCGCTTTCATCCAGATCTTTCAGAATTTTTTCCAGGTCTGCTACTTTGTTATTCAGTAGTTGCAAGCAATGCGCGTATATCTTTTGTTTATAGGTGATTTGTTCCATTTTCATTCTGGGATCGACGGAGGCCGGATTATGTAAAGGAAAAATTATTTCTTTGGATAAGCAAGGGTTTATACAGACTCTATATTGCTAAATTATTTTTTTAAAAGATAAGACTCTTTACGGTAAGGAGATACTTTAATCGCAAATTTTTTAATTTATGTATTTGTAACTCTGAATTAGTTCCTAGTTTTACATTTAAAGGAATTTTTGTAAACAAAGATTTGGTTACAGCAATCATCCAGGGGATAAAATGGGAAAAAAAGGTAAGATAATATCATTCGTCTTCATCCTATCGCTGCTATTGAATATGGTATGTTTTATTTACGCAGTCCGGAAAGGTTATTGGCGGGCTTGTGAAAACTACATTGTTTCTCGTTTTCATGAAAATGAAACAGCTGATAAAAATATCCTGTACTCCTTCGGTACTGCATGCATATTAACCTTTGGCCAATCGAACTCGGCTAATTATGGACAAGGATCATATCATTGCCGGAACGCCGTATATGAGTATTTCAAGGGCGAGGTTTACAAAGTTTCCGAACCGCTTAGGGGGGCTAATGGAAATGGTTGCAGTGTTTGGACCCGGTTTTCAGATATGCTTATTGACAGCGGGTTATACCAAAGAGTGGTTATTTTACCAATTGGCATTGGTTCGACTTCTGTTTATTGCTGGTCAGAGGGTGCTTGTAATGAAAAACTCCGTGAAACATTGCAATACATAGAAAAGGATTCGATTAAAATAACACACGTTATATGGCATCAGGGAGAGGCTGATAACATTGAGAATACTCCGAAGGAGGTCTACAAAACAAGGCTGAAGAAAATATTTTCACAAATACGGCAACATGGTATAAAAGCTGATTTTTATGTATGCCAGGCAAGCTATCATCCGGATGTAACTACTAAGTACAACGGGATAGATACAGCTATACAGAATGCACAATTAGAGTTTACCAGGGAAAATCCAGGAACCAAACTTTGTGTGAATACGGATTCATTCAATTTAGCATCGGACCGATATGACGGAGTACATTTTTCAGTAAGTGGTTTGGATAAATTTGCCAGGGAATTGTATCGGAAAGTGAAAAATTGAAAAGCAGGCCAAGAAGAGATATGCTCTAAGCCCTGCCGCTTTTAGGGATAGCCGGGAATAATTTCTTGTTTTTATCCGCTCTAAAAATCGGATTTTTCCAGTATTTGCTTAAGATCTGGTTTAAAATATCGATTACTTTTCATGATCTTACCATCCTCACGGAATATGGGCTGGCCTTCATCATCCAGCTTTGACATATTTGAGCGGTGTATTTCATCAAATATCTCCTCAATTTTATATTGCAGCCCATGTTTTAAAATGGAGCCAAATAGGATATACATTTTATCTCCTAAAGCGTCGGCGATTTCGGCCAGATCGCCGCGTTTACAGGCATCCAGGTATTCATCATTTTCTTCCTGCATCAAACGATGGCGGAGCAAAAATTCGGCTTCGTCAATAGTGCCTTCCGGCTTTTCACGGGAACCGATCCTGAAAACATCATGAAATTCTTTTACCGAATTTATTTTTTGGATCAGGATATTACTTTTTTCTTTTGTCATAGGTGCTTTTTTGCCAAAGTCATGGGGTAAAGTCACTTCCCTTTTGTTCCGCTATATTCAGCATTTAATCCTGCGACAACCTGTGGCGTAACGTCCAGTGAATCGTTCACACCCAGTACTCCCCCTCCTGTTTTGGTATAAGCCAGTACGCAATGATAGCCATGCTCTTTATTGAACCGGGTAAGGTAATCGTATATTCTTTTCTGAACATCCGTGTTGGCAGCTTCCATTTCGCTCATAACATTATTCTGATTTTCTTCCATTATCATAATATCATCTTTCTTTTTCTTTAACCCTTCTTCAATAGCAAGTCCTTGTTCCTTGGTATAAGCTCCTGCTCCTGCTTTTTCCATGTAATCATTATACTCTTTTTGAAAAGCTTCAACTTTGGATTGATAGGCTCTTTGGTAGCTTGCGGCCTTTCCTTCTGCGGATGCTTTTGCTTTTTTAGCAAGTTCGTATTTCGCAAAAACACTGTCTGCATTGACAAAAACAACAGCCCTGTTTTTAGGAAGTTCTGATAATACAACGGGAGCCGTAGCAGCAGGTATCGAATCGTAATTTTCCTTCGCGGAAACAGAAGATGCGTTCTTGCTTCCGGAGAAGCTTTTGTAATAAAGAAATCCGACTGCAACCATCAGTATAATGTTTAATCCCAAAGAAATATTTTTCACGGTAATTTTGTTTATTCCCTATGGAAGCAGGGAGGTTATGAAAGTTTTGACAAAGGTAAAAGAAAGACTCGAAACCATAGTTCTTTTAATTCTTCTTAAGCAGGTTCATTTTATCTGCAAAATGGGTACAATAATCCTTCAGATCTTCGGCGATTTTATCTTCCCCGGTAGCGCGTTTTAGTGTATCGGCCATGGATAATAATGTTTGATGAAAAAATACTTTCATCTCATCCACCAGCATGTCTTTTGTCCATAGGTCGATGCGCATGGTGTTATTCTCCTTAGCATCCCACAGGGATATCATCACACTTTTACAGGAACTTTTTTCCCCTTCATCGTTTGCCTCCCAGTCTATAACAACGGGTAATTTGTTTTCATCCAGGGTGACCGTGAATTTGATTTCGGATTTTTTCATTTTTTATTTTGTGTTTTTATTATGACCTTTTCTCCAATTCCGGGTAGCTCACGGCTTGTATTTTGAATTGGCTAATATCTTTTGAGCATCTTTTTCCTGCATCAGCTGATCCAGGGAAACCTGCGGATTGCTATCCATGTATTTTCTAACAATCTGCCAGCCTATCCAAACTCCGGTACGTCCCGGGGATTCTTTTACAAATCCAGTCGTAAAAGGAGCAGCTCCCGTGAATTTTGTGACCACATGGACTTCGTTCGAATAAAGAAATTTATTTTTTATCAAATATCCCCACATGTTGTTTTCATTATTTACACACCAGTCCAATTGTTTTTTTGTAAAGCCAATCTTGATTGTATCCTGTTCTTCAGGCATGAGGGCATCCGCCAGGTAAAGTAGCTTTCCCTGATATATCATTTCGTTAAGCAATGTTCCGCTCTTATTGGTATTAGGGAATATTCTTGCCATCCAGGCAGCCACCAGGTCATTCACAATGTATTCCTTGCGCATATTAATGCGTTTGTAATTCGGGAATTGGTACATATCGTAAAAACGACTTTTACTTCCCAAAAACATTTCGAGCCCAAGGCTTAGGGAAGTATCTGCGTAGGCAATTGCATAATTAAATCCGGACATCATGGCAATGACCTTCGGAACCTTTGAATTGGGATAATAATACTTATAATGACGGAAAACATTTGTAAGCTCTGCTTCAATCACATTCATGTCCGGGAAAATTTTCTGACATTCACCGTAAGCGCCACGCATATCCTTATCCGAAACAAAACGGATAATTTCCGGAATACAGGCACTGTCGGCTATCCCCCTGGAGCATAAAATATTCATGATAAACAGATCCGAGAACCCCGGATATTTTGCCTGTAGTTCAGGAAGTTTTTGTAAAATAGTATTTGCGTCGAGTGAGAAAAAATCCCTGTCAAAGCGCTGGATGTTTGCGGGAGCAACCTGAATATCGGATACATCTACTTTTAAACGATTATTATTACACGAACAGATTAATATCCCTGCCAGCAAATAAAATATCAAACCAATAAGGAAGGTGGCCAGATCGCGAAACATCGTAAATATTTGTTAATATTGCATAAGGGATTGTTGTGACAAAATTAAAATCATTCATCATACAACTTACTTAATCATGAAAAAGGTATTCACATTTTCTATGCTCTTATTGTTTTCCTTTGGGCTTTTTGCCCAGGAGGCTAAAAAAGATATGAAAAACTTTCGTTTTGGAGGCACCATAACTCCATCTCTTGACTGGTATAAACCCGATAATCTTAAAAAATTTGCCACCAATGGAACCGTTACAAGATTCGGAGTTCTTATAAACGGAGAATATTCTTTTAGCGGCAATTTTGCCCTGGGTTTCGGAGTGGGGATAAATTCCGGGGGCGGCAAAATGACCTTTTCCGATACTGCACATTATTATTTTAGCGATGATGCCATTATAAAAGTTTCGGATACGGTTATGGGGAAATACGACCATTATAAGTTAAATGATCGCACCTACAAAGCAAGTTATTATGTTCTTCCTGTATCCATAAAAATGCGTACAAATGAAATAGGCTACATGCGCTATTTTTTTGAACCAAGATTAAACGTTAACCTCCGGAAAAAGGTGCGTGCGAACGATGATTTAACTACTTTACCTAAACCGGGGTCTTCTACAGGACAATCAGTTAATCAGACAGACCTGGATATAACAAAGGACATGAATTTTATGCGATTTTCCGTAACACTCAGTGCAGGAGGAGAATACTATATCACTGGTTCAACCGCACTGGTATTTTCCATAGGCTATGATTATGGACTATCCAATGCCGTTCAAAAGACTTCCGAGTATTTACTTCGTATGCAGAAAACAGGCGGGGAATATAAATCCCCGGTTGAGCAGAATTTTACTCAGCGGGGAGTTGTTCTTACTTTGGGATTTTTGTTTTAAAGTATATTTATTTATAACGCTGATCCCGGATTCATGCCGATAACTATCGGAGAAACCGGGGTTTTTTATGAGAAAAAAGGAAATTGTAAAATACATTGTTAATTGGCTCGGAAGCTATTGCGATAAATCCGGCATGAAAGGATTTGTAGTGGGTGTTTCCGGAGGGATTGACTCCGCCCTTACTTCTACGTTGTGTGCACTCACCAAAAAGCAGGTTGTTGTTCTGAATATGCCTATTCATCAGCATAAAGTACAATTTAGCCTGGCAGCACAGCACATAATCTGGTTAAAGAAAAAATTTAAAAATGTATCTTCTTACGAGGTTGATCTTACGGATACATTTATGAAATTAAAGGAAACACTTCCCAAAGAAATTCAGGACGATCACAGCATGGCGAACTCACGGGCCCGTCTTCGCATGCTTACACTTTATACCGTGTCCACACACAATAAAATGCTGGTGGTGGGTACAGGAAATAAAGTGGAAGATTTTGGCATAGGTTTTTTTACCAAATACGGAGATGGAGGAGTAGATATCAGTCCCATTGCCGACCTGCTAAAGTCCGAAGTATATGATCTTTCAGAATCTCTTGGAGTGAGTGGTAGCATTTTAAAAGCGGCTCCTGTGGATGGTCTTTGGGCGGATAACCGGACCGATGAGCAGCAGATAGGGGCCACATACAATGAACTTGAAAAGGCGATGCAATTCTTAAAATTGAAATCGAAAGCCGGTCGCTCAAAAGATAAACGGGGAAGTCAGAATTTAACAAGCAGGGAAAAGCAGGTTATTGAGATATATGAACGGCTTCATGGGATGAATGAACATAAAATGAAACCTATTCCGGTTTGTATCATTCCCCGGAAATTAAAATAATTGAACGAAACGGAATCGGGGTTATAAGTTAAACTGAAATCCGGCTACGAGAATGGCCTCAAAACACCAAAAGCTGTGATTGGCCCTGCCGGTATCAACGGTAAGCACATCGGTGTAATCAACAAAAGCTCCTTTTCCCGTTGCTTCCATAAAAAAGTGCCGAAAATCATAACGCAGGCCCGGCTCTAATCCTACAAGCCATCCTGCCAGGTGAAATTTATTATCAACTCGGGTACCAAAGAGCGTAACGTCTGTTTTCGGGATCATAACGCCGGCTCCGGTTTTAATGATTGCACTGAGCCAGTGTTTGTTATTCGCAGAATGTAACCAGGTTATTCTTTTTATAAAATTCCCCATAAGGAAATTGGCACCGTTGGTATGTTCGAATTTCAGGAAACTGGCATTCAAGAGGGTATCTTTATCCATATCAATCCCGTGAATTTGACCTTTTATAGGTATTTTTTGATCTTGTATGACTACGTATTTAGTATGATCAAAATTTATCTCTATTCCAATATCGTGTTTGTTAAAGTAATAACCGAAGCGATAATTATACTGAGGGATTGTGAAATCGCCGCTTGCTGCTGTTTCCAGTAATTCGTTAAAGCCGGGACGATCCTTTGCTTTCACACCATACAGTGTAAAATCGTAATTGTCCGATTTACCGCTCTTAAAATGCAGATTACTTTTGGAAAACCAGTCACGGTTATATCCCCAGGATATGTAAAAAATTCCTTTCCCTTTTTTAATCCCACCCGGACAGTTACAGTCTGCCTGTGCGGCAGGTTGGTTTTGTTCCTGTGAAAATACGGACGATAGAAAAAGCAGAGAAAAGAAAAAAGAAAAAGCTCTTTTTTTACTCATAAACAGTATGGAAAGTATCTTACTTCGTTTTATTCTTTACATTAAATTCAGTTCTTCTGTTCTGCGCATGCTCGTCTTCTGAACAGTCAATTCCATCTTTGCACTTGTTCAGGATCCGTGTTTCTCCCTTCCCTATAGGAGTCAGGCGCTGTTTGTCAATTCCTTTAGCGATCATGTAATCAACGGCGGTTTGCGAGCGTTTTTGAGAAAGCCTTGCATTAAAATCTTCCGTACCCCGGGAATCCGTATACGAAAGAATATCAATCAAAATGCCTTCATTGGTTTTCATTACTTCAATTACTTTATTCAGAGTAATGATGGCTTGTGGCATCAGATCGCTTTTTTGGTATTCGAAATAAATATTTTCAATAATGATTTTGGTACTATCCTTATAGGTATCTGAATTTGCTTTTGCAACCTGAAGCCAGGGGTCATCAAAATAAATGCTTCCAAGGGATTGTTCATCCAATGGCAGAAAAGTATAACGGAAAAAACTGCCACTAGCGGATTTTAACGTGGCGACAATTCTCCCTCCTGCATCGGCCAGAAAAACGGCCTTTGAATTAAGTGTCGGATCATCTTCTTTCAGACGGACCATGTAATTTTTGTCTGCAGCAAGGTTTAGAAATTTAAAGCCTCCTGCTGCATCCGTTTTCGATGATCCTGCTATATTGCCTTTATCATCTATTAAATTTATATAGGCGTTAACCAATCGGTTTTTTCCCTCCTTGTCGGCATACAACGCCCCTTTGAGATCTATCAGTAACTGGCTGTCTTCTACCTTGAGCAGGGATAATGAATTTGTATCTGTAGCAAGGATTTGGAATTTAAAACCTCCGCCTTTACTCATGGAAATCTCTTTTCCGCTTTTATTCGTGAAGTAAATTTTCTGGGAGGCAAGTGTAGGATCTGATTCATCCAGCAAGACGGTAAAGTTCTCATCGGGAGAAATGTTCATAAATACAAACGAGCCAAATGCATTGGTAGTGGTGGACTGTACAATTTCTCCTTTGCTGTTCACCAGGTTCACTTTGGAATTTTCAATTGGAGAGCGCTGCTCACCGGCATATAGATTTCCTGCGATAGAAATTTTTTTAAGAAGCACATCCTCTTCATTCAATTCGGAAAGTTTGCTCAGATCAGGAGGCAGATTTTCAAAAATGAAAATGTCATCTTTCCCTTTTACAATCATACGTACCACTTTATTTTTTGCATCGCTTAAATAAAATCTTTTTTGATTGACAAGTGAAGGGTCTGTTTCATCCACCCGTACGGTATAGTTCTCATCTGCCATTAAGTTTTCAAAGCGAAAAAAGCCGGAACCATCTGTAAAAGTAGTCTGGAGAATAGTTCCGTCGGCTGTTAGCAGAAATACTTTTAAATTCTGAGCACCATCGTTTGTTTTGGTGCTGAGAAGAATTTTACCGGAAATACTTGTTATCTTTCCTGAAAGGGAGAATCCGTAAAGATCATCACTCCCCATTCCTCCTGCACGGTTGGATGAAAAATATCCGCTATGATCGTCTTTGAAAACAATTCCAAAGTCATCGCCGGAGGAATTTACCGGGGGCATCATGTTGCTTGCTTTTGTCCAGTTGCCATCTTTTTGTACAGAGGCAAAGAGGTCAAGTCCGCCAAAACCAGCATGCCCGCTGGAGGAGAAATACAACGTATTATCCGGGTTGATATAGGGAAAAGTCTCGTTACCAGCGGTATTTATTTCGGAGCCAAGATTTTTCGGAGCGCCCCAGGTATCACCTTCACGCTTAGAGACCCAAATGTCGGTGCCACCTTCTCCACCGGGCATATCGGATGTAAAGAATAAATACTGCTTATCGGCTGAGATGGAAGGATGGCCTGTTACATATTCCTCTTTGTTGAAGGGCAATTCCTTCGGAGAACTCCATCCGCCATTATATTTTGACCAGTATAGTTTTGGTTTATATATTTTTGTGTTATTGCGCCGCAGCGATATGGAATTATCAACTTTTGTAAAATAAATTTCGGAAAAATCAGGAGTGAAGCAAGCCGGTCCGTAATGCCCGTCCCCGCTAAACTTTTCTGAAAGCAGAACTGCTTTATTGAAAATCGCAGTATCCCCGCCGGTTTTTGCAACGGTATCTTTGGGATTATTGATCGGTTTTTTATGTCCTTTGGCATAGACCAGGGATACAAATGCGTTTCCGGTATAATTGTTCCGGGAATAATTAACCAGGTCCTGGACTCTTTCAGAAGCAAAGACAATTCCTTCCTTGTAGAAAACCGGGCAAAAATCTGAAACAGCAGAGTTTACTGCACCCAGATTGTAAATCTTATACAGTGCAGGTCTGGCCAAAATATCTTTCATTTGCTCACAGGCTTTGGCATATAAAGCACCCCTTTTATCTGAGGGATTAAGCGAGGAGTAAAGCAGGAACTGTTCTTTGGCTTCTTCGTATTTGTTGTTGTTTAACAGCGCTTCGGCATAGTAATAATACACCGTTGGATCGGAGGGTGATTTTGAAGCTAACTTTGAGTAGTATAGCTCCGCTTCCGAATAATTTTTTAAGATCCGGTAGCAGGCAGCAAGTTTTACCAAAGCCTCGTCGTTTTTCTCAGCTTCCTTTTTGTACAATGGAATTGCTCTGGCGAATTCGTTATTTTCAAAATAGGAATCGGCCTTTTTGCTCCCGGATTTAATTTGTGCATAAGCACCATTTGCTCCTTGACCGAAGGAGCAACAAAGAAAAAATAAAAAACCTATCCCCACCTTGCTGAAAAGAAGAGTATTCGCAAGTTCCGCAGAAAGCAGTCTTTTTTTCATAGCAGAAACTGTGTCTTTCATTTTTCCTTTCAAAAAATGCAAATCGACTTTTTACAAATACCTCGGCAGAATCATTTTTGATCCATGCAACCCCAAATCATATCCTATCATTATTTCGTGAGATCCTTTTCCTGCAATCCCGATTTTATTAACTCCCTGGTCAAAAGAGTAACCTATTTTCAGTCTTTCATTTACGAGGTATTGGGTTAAAAATGCAAAACCATATTTAGATCGAACCGAAACCCCCAGCCATAAGCTTTCCTTTAAAAGAACATTTATGCCCAGATCGGTTGTTCCCGGGCTATTGGCAGCTCCCTTAAGCAAAATGGTAGGATTTATGACTGTATTTCCTACCTGAAAACTTTTTCCAACCGGTATAAATACATGCACCGCTTGTCTTGCTGTGGAATCGTTGCCTGAGACAACAGTTTTTCCCCGATTTAAATGATTTATTCCCAGTCCCCAGTAAAAAGTACGTGCGTAATAATACAGACCAAAGTCCCCGGTACCTGTAATTTTTGAGGACCGGTTCCCTGTGTTATACAGATCATTTTTGTCTTTGTAATCCATTTTGCTCCAGTCAAACGAGTAGTTATACATACCCATTCGCAAGCCAAAAGAAAGCTTTCCTTTGGTAAAGGGAATTCTGTAAGCATACGAGAATAAAACCGAGCTTATATTTTTCGGCCCAATCCTATCGGAAGTAATTTCTGCTCCTATTCCCACCTTCCTGTTCTTTAAAGGCATCTGTACCGAAAGCGACCCCGTTGTAGGAGCTTCAGCGATCCCGGTCCATTGATTGCGATGCATCATAATAATAGAAAGCATGTCCCGGCTTCCTGCAAAAGCAGGATTAATAGCAAGCTGATTAAACATATACTGATTGTACTGGGCATCTTGCTGGCCAAATACCTCGCTCCCTGTTACTTTCCGGAAGAAAGGAGTCAAAGCAAGCAGACACAACCAACCAACCAGATATATTTTTTTAAGCAGCATGACTTTTATCGTGTTAGCTCAACCCATTTGGAAAATGATTGGGTCGAGCCATTTTTCAAAGTAATATTAACAATGTAGTAATACGTTCCACTAGGGAGTGGAGATCCCTGAGAGTCCTCTCCTTTCCAGATCACCTCTTTATTATCGTATTTCGAAGCACTCCATACTTCTGTCCCCCAACGGTTGAATATACTAACATTATTATGAGGAAAATACCGGATTCCATCGATCCACCAGGTATCATTATCGCCATCTCCGTTTGGTGTTATTCCATTGTAAATATGGATCACGCAGCGGGCCTCATAGGTAATAAATACAGTAATAGTATCTCTGTCATAACACCCATCCTGGTTATAAACTGCAACTGCAAATGTAGTCGTTGAGTCGGGCGTCGCTGAAGGATTTTGTATAAGGGAATTATTCAGGTAATTTCCCGGGGACCACATATAATTTAAACCGCTCGCATTCCCGGCAACGGTTACGTTCAGCTGTGCAGTAGAACCGGGACAAACGGTGATGTCATTTCCTGCATTGGCGGTGATACTGCTGAGTGTAATTGGAACGGTTGCCATGTTTGTGCAGTTATTATTATCCTTAACTGTTACAGAATATGTTATAGAAGAAGGAGGGAAAACTATAACAGTAGGTCCCGTTAATAAACCGGGATTCCAGCTGTACGTAAGTCCGCTTGGAGAATTTGAAGTAAGTACGACAGAGTCCCCCGAACATACAGTATAATCGCTCGCGGTGGCTGTAACAGAAGGCAATGGATAAACAGTGATAGACAGCGATGTATCGTCCGGGCAGGTGCCCTGAAAAACAGTTAACAGGTAAGTATTGATACCGGTGTTAGGAGGAGTTACAGTAATTACCTGCGTTGTTGCACCTGTGCTCCACAGGTAGCCGGAAGCTGCAGGACCTGCCGAAAGTATAATGGATTGTCCTGCACAAATGGAAGTGGATGTATTAACAGAAAAGGTAGCTACCGGGGAAGGCGATATATTTACAGTTACGCTTGCTGTTCCGATGCATCCGGAAGCAATGTTGGTGATAATAACTCCATAGCTGGTCTGGATCGTGGGAGAGACTGTTACGGTGGCTGTAGTTTGATTAAGCGGGCTCCATAAAAAAGTGTTCCCTGAAGATGGAATGGCATTGGCAGTAAGCGTGGCAATATCTCCACTGCATATATTTGTGTTGCCCGAAATAGAGGCAGTCAATGAATTTACCTGTATCTGTAACACGTCAACATCCGTGCAGTTTCCGATAGATGCGATCAGAGTATAGGTGGTAGTGGTAGATGGAGCTACGGTTATAGCAGCATTCGTCTGCAAAGTATTAGCCCATAAATAACTGCTTCCTCCCGATGCAGTAAGGGTTACATTCTGACCCGTACAAATAACACTGGCACTTGCTGCAATGTTTGCTACCGGTGCTGCAGTAACTGTAATAAATGCATTTGTTTTGTCGGAACAACCGTTAGCATCCCATGCAATTACGCTGTATCCTGTGGAAACTGAAGGGGAAATGGAAATAGAATTTGTCGTTTCGTTCGTGCTCCACAAATAGCTTATACCGTTCGCTGCAGTGAGCGTGACAGAACTTCCGCTGCAGATGCTTTGCGATGGGGATGCAGAAATTGACGGAACAGGAAGTTTGTTTACAATAACCGGTACAAAAGCCGTGGCTTTACACCCAGAAGAGGTGTTGGTAACGACAACCGTATAGGTTGTACTGGCCGATGGAGAAACAGAAATAATATTTCCCGTGGTATTTCCATTGGACCAGGAATAACTAAGAGGAGTCCCTGTTGCCGTTACTCCGATGGTAGTTGAACTGCCGGCACAGATGGTAGCCGGTGAGGTGGACAGGATGGTTACTGGAGGAGAGGGGGTAATGCTTACGCTTGCAATCGTGCTGCATCCATGATCATCCTTTACGGTTACGCTGTGCAATCCGCCGCACAAGCCCGTAATTGCCTGCGTGGTGGCGGAGCCAGGGGACCAAGAAAAAGTATAAGGAGAAGTTCCGCCTGATGGAGTTGCGGAGACGCTGGCATTGCAACCGCATAGCGGAGGGGTAACGGAGATATTTGATACCAATGGCAGTGGGGCTGTAATTGAAAAATTTGCATCCGCTTTACAGCCTTTTGCATCGGTAACCGCTATTGAATAAGAGCCGGGACAAAGATTTGAAACCAATTGGGTTGTTTCTCCTCCCGGCGACCAAGCATATGTATACGGAGAGAGTCCATTCGAAGTGGTTACTCCGGCATATCCGTCGCATTTTCCCGCGCACGAAGCATTTACATACACTCCGGTTAATATAACTTTTGGAAAAACAGTAACGGAAGCGGTGCTGATTCCCGGGCATCCATTGCCTGATGTAACGGTAACGGTATAAACGGTAGTTCCGGTTACTGAAGAGGTAGAAACCGTATTTGCACACGTGATGCAGCTTAAATTTAATGCCGGGGCCCATAGATACGCATAGGGTCCGGGAGCAGTGCCGGTAACATTTGCACTGAGCGAAACATTTTGACCGAAACAAACAGTACTATTGAATAAAGAAGAGCTGTTTATTTGCGGTAACGGAGATGGAATTACCGTAACAGTTTGCGTTCGGGGAGTAGTACTGCAACCAACCACAGAAAACGTATACGCTGTGGTTATGGTAGGAGAAACACTGATGCTGGAAGTTGTTTCTCCTCCCGGAGACCAGCTGTATGTATAGGATCCTGTACTGGGAATAATGGAAGCCGGAGCAATTGTTACACTTTTCCCTCCGCAAATAGTGAGAGCAGGGGTTACTGTAAGTGTTCCAACACTTGTCGGACAGGCAGCTTTTGCCTGGGGCTGCTGAAATCCCTGCGTAAGAGTTAGTGTTCCGGATGAAAGGGTGGAAACGATCGGTTCTCCAACAGAGGAAGAAATAGATCCGAATCCAGCGGTACTGTAATTACCGCTGTTATTTATCAGGGTAGGAGCGAGAGAGGATACCTGTGAGAAGGCATACGGCATAAGCGAAAAGGCACAGGAGAAAACCCATGAAATCAAAAGACAAAAAATATTTTTTCCTTTTCTCAAAGTAAAAACCTATTTATTCAACCACGATGTAATTAAACTTTGGAGCCGGGACAGAAGTTCCGGTATTGTTATATACATTGACTGTCACATCTGCATTTGTTACAACCACACCGCAATTTAAAGTGGCTGCCGAAGGACTTCCTGCCGGCGTAGCAACCACGATGGGAGCAGAAGTATAGGGAACAGCAAACGTAATTTTAAATGAAGCCACTGTGCCGCCATTTACGCTACCTGCAGTAGTAATTGACCCTTTTACATCGGTTGAGGCAGGATCTAAAGCGGCACCGGTAAGTGTTCCCAGCGCAGGAATGCCGAAACCAGGGGTGGTACCAGTAGATTTCACATGGGCGTTATTAAACAGAACGTTTCCGGCATTGGTAACAATTGCCATATTGCTGGAACCACCGCTTGCCTCAAAATAACCACCTACGTTAGTGGTTCCTGCTCCTCTCACTCCTATTGTTTTTACAAAAAGAGCATAATTTGTATTTGTGCCTGTATTTCCTGCATGAGCAATGTTCATAGCCTTTGAATCGGTGGAATTGGTGGTAATGAATACCGCATCGGAACCACCGGCAGCATTGTTTACTTCAAATTCGGCCGCTTTTCCTGCTCCCGATGAGAAACCCTTGATGGAAGTTCCTCCTCCCTTATTTTCTCCATAAACTCCGAATCCGTTCGGACTTTTATTTTCTCCATAAACACCGGATGCACTTGTTGTTGTATTTGACTGTACTCCATGAATTGCATTTCCTGTGCCGTTGCTGGTTGAATAAAACGCATCGCTGGTGTTGGCTGAATTTGTTACGGTGAACTGTCCGGCATTGCCGGTTCCATTTGTTGTACTATGAAATGCTGTAGCGGTATTTGCGGAATTATTTATTTGAAAATATCCTGCGTTGCCCGTACCTGTAGTAATCCCGCTGATAGCTGCAGCTGCTAAAGAAGTTTGAACATCCAATCGCCCGTTGGTAGGACTTGTAGTTCCGATCCCAACATTTCCATTGATATCAATATCCAGGCGGGTTTGGGCAGAGGTCGCATCTGTAATGCGAAAATCTGCCGTACCGGCTTGCCCGACCAGCCATTCATGGGATGCAGTCTTAATGTGCAATCCTGTTTTGAAAGCTCCTCCTGTGTTTTCTAAGAGTATTTCAAGAGGATCGCTGGTCCCTTTTATATGCAGATGCGCGGTGGGAGCATTGATACCAATACCTACGAAATCGGTAAGTGTAGAAGGATAGATCACGGTTCCGCTTTTTGTCCAGGGCGCAGCACTTCCGCCAATACCGGAAAAAATTTTATTCCATGCTGTACCGTTGTAAAAACAAAATGCTGCGCTGTCTTTATTGTAAACCAGCAATCCTGAAGCAGAGGAAGTTGGCGCAATAGCAATCATCTGGGCGCCGGTCACGCGTGGTAAAAGGACTCCTTTAGTGGCGGATGAAATATCTAAAAGAGAAAAGCTGCTGGGAGAGGTTGTTCCTATGCCTATAGCCACTCCGTCGTCATACATTGCGGAAGTGGTAAGAGTGGATACTGTCGACCACTTAGCAAGGTAATTAGCTGTTCCGCCTGTAACAGTGCCGGTAACCGTTTGCCAGCTGGGAGCGGCAGCACCGTTGGAAGTTAACACCTGGCCGCTTGATCCCGCCGGAGTAACGCTCAGCGTGCTGATGGTAGAATAAACTACACCACCGCTTACTGCTATTAAACTTGTATTTGTCCCGCCGTTGGCAAGAGGTAATACGTTTGAAACATCCGCGGTTAAACTCACAGCTCCCCAATACGGATTTCCCGCACCATTGCCATGTAATACGCTTGTTGCTGTTCCCTGATTACTGAATAAGGAAGATGCGAGCACAGGAGAAAAATAAGAAGGGGTTGCAGGGGCACCTGTGGGGTTTCCAAAAACAGTATTAGCTCCGGCATTCGAGATGGTAAAGGATAATGTAGGAGAAGTAGTGGGTGCAGTAACAGCTGTTGTAAATAACGGAGCCAGGTTTCCTGCAGATAAGGAAGTAACTGTACCTGAATTGACATTGGTCCAGGTAGGAGCACCTGCCCCGCCTGATGTAAGTACCTGTCCGGATGTTCCAACGCCCGAGGAGGCGTGTTGTGTTCCGTTAGAATAAATTATTGCACCTGCAGCTCCGATTACGGAGGTATTCGTTCCACCGTTGGCAATGGGAAAAACTCCGGTCGTGATCTTTCCTGCGTCAAGAGAAGGAATATCCGCAGCTGTTAAGGCAGTGCCGGATGTAACTCTTCCTTGCGCATCGGTAGTTACTTTAGCATACGTGCCCGGTGTGCCCGTGTTTTTGAGTGTGGCGGTAATAGAGGTAGTGCCTGTTCCCGTAACGTCACCGGTGAGAGTAATGCTTTGGTTGCCCGTTAAATAATCTGTGCCCGGCGTTGCAGCTGAAATGGCTGTTCCATTGCCTTTTAACAGGCCGTTTACAGTAGTTGAAAGTGTTAATGTTGGTGTTGACCCTCCCGATGAGGTTCCTGTTAAACCGTTGGCGTTAGCAATAGTTATTCCGGTAACCGTACCACTTCCTTTGCTGTTGAACAGGTTCCAGTCAGAAGAGGAAAGATAGCCGTTGCTGGTTGTTGTTGCTTGTGTGATAGTAAGAGTGGGGGTGGACCCGCCGCTTGAGCTGATAGGTGCAGATGCAGAAACAGAAGAGACACCTCCGGGAGGAGTGATCCAGGAAATAGTGGAGCCATTGGTAGATAATACCTTTCCTGAATTTCCTGCCTGTCCGGCAATTGTTGGATTTGGATAGGTTCCGGTTAAATCTCCTCCCGCTGCACCTGCAGGGGTTGCACTTGCTGCTGTTGCAGCATGCAGGGAATAAGGAGCAGACATGAATTTTGTGGAACCCATGGATACGAAGGGATTCGGACCTCCTGCATCGGAATCAACCCACACTTCCAGAAAGTATACGTCGCTTCCCCATGGAATAGTGGAAAAAGATCCTGTATTTACTGTTCCACCCTGTCCGATCACCAGATTGAAAAGGCCAAATTGATTAGTTATAACCGGGGAATGAGTTACATCATACACCAGTGTGCCGGTGCCGGGAGGATTGGTTCTCCAGATTTTTAATTGAACCGAAATTGTTTGTGTAGCGATCGGATTTCCTGATCCATCCCTTGCTATTGCCTGGTAATTTATCCCCTGGGGAGCCTGAGCCAGGGCAAAATTGAAAATTGCATGTAATAAATTAAGAATGAAGAATATAGCAATCGTATAAAATTTTTTCATGAAAGGGGGGAATTAAATGGAGACACGCTCATGAACGGAGATTTACATGATTATGTTTCAACAAACCTACATAAAATTTTCAATAAAAGAACTTTTTGGTTCACTCAGAATAGGGACAACACGTTTACTTTCATCACGATATGAAAAAATAAGGAGAAAGAGCAATCCGGAACAGTCCAAATTTTACCAGTTGGAATAACCATTAAAGGCATTCAAGCTAATGACAGCTTCAGAGATTTAAGGTAAGAAATAAGAAAGAGAAGAAAGCCCTGCGGGAACAATTACCTGGAATGTATTTTGAATTCCATTCTTCGGTTTTTAGCATGTTCTTTTTCTTCACATTCTACGTTATCGGCGCATGTATTGAGCAGTTGGTTTTCTCCAAACCCTTTTGCGGTTATGCGTTTTTCATCCGTGCCCTCGGAGACAATGTATTTCTTTGCTTCATTGGCCCTTCTTTCCGAAAGAATCAGATTAGATTTTGCATCTCCCCTTGAATCGGTATGAGCGGAAATCTCGAGAGAAATTTTATCATTGTTTTTCATGGCAATAACTACCTTATTCAGCATCGCTTTAGCACCGGCTCCCAGATCCCATTTAGCCACATCGAAATATACATTTTCAATTACAAGAAGATCTTCCGGGAATTTTTTAAAAGTTGCCTGAAGCCAGGGATCTTCCATATAAATTTTAGTGAGCTTGTTGTTTTCGGGAGGCAGGTTTACCAGCAGAAACTCGCCATTTTCCGCGGTTGTTTTATTTAAAATATTTTCCTGGTCATCCATTAACAAGATGGTTGTTCCTTTAGGAAGCGAGGCTTTTGCTTTTTCATCAATCGTGAGATAAAGGGTAGTATCGGCCAGCAAGTAATTGAAAGTAAAGCGGCCGTTCTGATCGGTGGTGGTGTTTTGAATGGTCTGCTCCTGATCATTAATAAGGGAAATATCTGCATGTGAGAAGGGAATATTGCCTTCACCACTCAGTGCCAGTTTGCCATTTATATCCATGCGAATATCCTTGTTCTCGATTTTAAGCAATTTCAGTTTATCTTTATCCGAAGAGGAAATATAAAATGTAAATTGATTTTCACTATTCAGTACGGAAATTGTTTCCTTTTTCCGATCCACCAGGTATATTTGTTCAGTACGCCAATGGGGATCCGTTACGTCCAAAACAAGTGTATAGTTTTCATTGGTCATCAGGTCCGTAAAGAGAAAAGAGCCGAAAAGTCCTGTGCTGGTAGTTTTAATTACTTCGTTTTTGCTGTTTAGTAATTTAACACCGGAGGCTGCAAACGGAATCCGGTTTTCACCCAGTAAATAACTTCCTCCTATGGCAAATTTGTCACTGCTTTTAGTATCACGTGCGAGGTCAAATTTCCATACCTCGAAGCCGGTGGCATTCTTTCGAACGTGGCCTGTGCATACATACGCATCGGCTCCTATGACAAAAGCAAAAATATAGGCTCTTGATCCAAACGGAACATTGGATTTTTGCAGCCATTTATCATGGTAGCAATTATATTCCCAAAAATCTTCATAACGTTTCATAGATCCGTTAAAACCACAAGCAATATAGCCTTTGTTCTTGTAGGCAAACGCAAGAGCGCCTACACGTGCAGAGCCTGGAAAATCGGCAACTTGTTTCCATTCATTTTTTCTTGGCTCGTATTTCCAGCAATCTTTTTGGCTTGGGGTTAACTCTTTCTTCTGTCCAAGCAGCACATACGCCTCTCCGCCCGAAACAAATACAGAAGCATCTCCTCTTCCTCCTGCGGGAAAATCTGCTTTTTTAGTCCATGCATTTGTTTCCGGATCGTATTCCCAAAGATCATTGTAGTAAACTGTTCTGTTTACCCCCAGGGCTATATATCCTTTACCGCGGATGGAAAAACCAACGGCACCGTAACGTATGTCTCCTGCAAGATTGGCCTTTTGAGTCCAGGACTTACTCGTAGTGTCAAACTCCCAAAAATCATTTGTTCCCTGCCGCATACCTTCAAAGCCGGCCATTCCCGTTCCTACATAACCTTTGTCTCCTATGGTGAACGATATGGCAGATACTCTTGGATCGGCGGGAAGGTCCTGGAGTTGTTCCCACTTGTCCTTTTTCGCGTCGTATTGCCAAAAGTCTTTTTTAAATGTTGACAAAGCAAATCCCAGTCCCGCATACCCCTTTTCGCCTATTGAAAAGGAAGTTGCTTTTTCCATTGCACCTGCAGGGAAGTTGCTTTTTTTGCTCCAGGGCGATACTTCCTGGGAAGAAATAAAAGCAAAAGAATAAAAAATGAAAAAAGCAACGGCCAAACAATAATTAAAAGGGCGCGTAAATTTCATAGAGACAAAGGTACGAGTATTAAGAGAAAAGCAAAAAAAATTAACTCACTCGCATGCCCATAACGAGAATATCGTCCACCTGGTCCTCGTTGCCTCGCCAGTGCTCAATGGTTTGATCCAGAATCCTTTTTTGCTCCGGCATGGGTTTAATGTGAATATCAAACAGAAGATTCCGGAACTGATTTTGCATAAACTTTTTCCCTTTGGTTCCTCCAAACTGGTCTGCATATCCGTCGGAAAAAATGTATATTACATCTCCCTTCTTTACCTTTAGTTTATGATTTGTAAATTTTTTAGTTTCTTTTTCCAAAAATATCCCAATGGGGAATTTATTTCCTTTGATTTCAAATATTTCACCATCACGAACTAAAAAAAGCGGATTAAACGCAGCAGCGAATTCCAGTTCGTAATTTTTTTGATCCAGTGAACATAACGTGATATCCATTCCATCCTTGGATGTGGACTCTTCGAAATTACGCTGATGTAAAGTTTCGCTAACGCCTTTGCTCAGTTCATCCAGGATAAAAGAAGGTTGCGTGATCTGATGTTTGCTAGTGATTTGTTTTAAGAGATTGTATCCCACAATACTCATGAAAGCGCCAGGTACTCCATGACCGGTACAATCCACTGCTGCGAATAATGATTTCCCGTTTAGCTCTTCAAACCAATAGAAATCACCGCTCACAATATCTTTTGGCTTATACAGCACGAAGGAATCCGGTAAAAGTTTTTTCACAAAACTGTCAGGTGGCAGAATAGCTTCCTGAATTCTTTTCGCATAACGGATAGAATCGGTAACCTGCTTATAAAACACTTCTATCTTTTGTGATTGTAATTCTATCTCTGCTTTTTGCCTGACAACCTCAGCCGTTCGCTGCGCCACTTTGTCTTCCAGCATTCGCTCATTCACATGCAGATCTTCTCGCATCTTGAGTAATGCAAGGCCCAGCTTATCCTCTTCCGAAAGGGGTTTGTAATACGAATCAAAATTTCCACTTCCCACTTCGCGGGCGAATTCGGTGGTAAGTTTCATGGTTCCTATCAGCCGGTTCAGAGCCATTGCCATTTCACCTATTTCGTCTTTCCCTTCTTTTATTTTAGTATCGGGTAATATACCCCGTGCCATCCGCAGCAGCAATTCCTTTACTTCATCCACCGGGTTTACAATGCTCCGTGCGGTGAATATACCGATCAGGATTCCGCCTATAAGCAGCATAATGCCCAATCCCTGAACAACCTTTTGAAGGGAATTGAAAGATTGCAGCATTTCTATGTTTTTCAATTCCGACTGCTCGTGTTGCTGGGATATTAGGGTCTGGAGTTTATCCAGCACATTTCTTGTTTTAACGTTCAGGTCACTGTCCGCATCTTCTACCGAATTTCTTAATTCCAGCCAGGTTCCAGGATCATTTTTTTGCAGGTTTTCATAGCTGTCGAATGAATTCAGCTGGGACATAATATATTCGTGATTGGCGAGAAGCTCATCCAGCCAGTTGAAGATGGCAGCGATTGATTCTTTGTCGTCTTTGTTCCATTCCAGCGCGAGATCATTCAATTTTTTTTTCAATTCGGGATATTCATCCCTGATAAGTATTTTGAGCTTGCCTTTGTCTTCGTTGTCAATTTGAACATTCACCCAGGTTGTAACCAGCATTTTAGAACGGATTACAAGGTTGTTCAATTGCTGTAAATTACTTACGGAAGGTGTGTACTGGTTGGTAATTCTGTCATTTATCTCCCGGCTGTCGTTAAGTGTAACAAGGGTCAATCCAAACGCGACAAACGTGAGAAAAATAAGTGAGACGAACCCCACCCCAACTCTTCGGCCAATAGTAAAGCGGAAAGCCATAGTGCATTAATACACAACGAAAATACGAAAATAGACGAGAAGAATATAAGAAGGAAACTATTTATCCTTATCAAGCAGAGCAATTTTTGCTTTGTACTCATCCGATTTATCGAATTCATACAAGCTGAAATAAATTCCCTGTAAGCATACCAGCACCTCTCTCTTATCGGGCTTAATCTCCAGCGCCTTCAGTGCATAGGGAAGGGCCTTTTTGAAAAGGACTTTTGAGTCTTCCTGGATATTTTCTATAACTATAATATCGGCAGTTACGCTCATGTTATTAATAAGGTCGACCCCGTAGTTATAATACAGCATAGCCAGGTTGTAATTGCCAGCCCAGTTATTCGTATCAAGCGCAATTACCTGTTTGTATAAGCCCTCGGTCATTCCGAAAAACTGCGATTGTATTTTAATGTCGCTCCTGAATATTTTTTCATAAACTGTGGCCAGCGCATTCTTAAATTCAACTTCACGTGCTTTTGGATTATAACCTGGCTCTGCCAGTAACATACATTCGTTGTATTTTTCATAATATTCGATCGCGAGGGGATAATTGACGGGATCCAGGGAAGCTCCCGCGTCATTGTAAAAAGTTGATCCAAGCCACTTGATAGTTTTTCTAACAACGTCGGAGTATTCCTTTGCAGAAGAACTGGTATCTGCTTTGAACATCTCCAACGCTTTTTTCAAATAGTCAACCGCATTTACACGTATTTGGGATTTTTTATTCTGAGCATCCAGATTTTTGTACCAATCCTTGTATATAAATCCACGGATATACCAGGAATAGGCATCGTTTACGGATTCAGGATGCGTAATGGCTCTGTCAATAATTGCTGCAGCTGATTTAATCCGGCGTTCTATCGAAAGGGATTGATCCTGTAAAACCTGGGTTGCCTTTGCTACACTATCACGTTGGGCAAATGTAACGTTTACCGAAAGCATCAGCAGGAAAAACAGGACCAATATGTAAACTTTCCTCTTCATTTATTCTATTGCAATGGCAAGCGCTGTTAAAGTGGAGCTAATCCTCAGGTTGTATTTTTCCACGTTACTTTTATTCAGCTCAAAACGTTGCTTATTATTCTCTACAATGAAATTAATTCCCGAGCCTTGTTTTGCCAGCCCCGACTTTTCAGTTACAATGAGTGTACTTTTATCTTTCAGTTTCTTAATAACTTCGGGTAACATGAAAGAATTCTCGGAAGTAATAAACAATATGTGGCATACGCTGGAAACGGACTGGGTATTTGTGTAACTTTTAATTTCAAATTTTTGCTCTCCAACACTTTTTTTGGATAGCAAAGTGGTAAGGTCATTGTAAAACGATGTGGTGCCCAGCACACCGATTACAAAATTTCCCTGCTTGTATTTTTCAGGCCAGTCAATGTATTTTGTAAAGTTGTAGATAAACGTTGCCTTGATCTTGGAATTTGAGCTATTGGGGTCCTGCAAAACAGGCATACGAACATAGTCCGCAGACATGCAAATGATAAGGACTACTATAGCGAAAACTTTACGCATTCAGCTCTACGAGAAGTGATGACCCATTTTTATGCCAAGTGCCATTTCAGTTAAAAAATGCTCCAAAACGGAACATAAAAGTAGATAATTTCAGAAATATGAAAAAATCCTTGAATTTATGGCCAGATATATTTTCCGGTTTTGTCAATATAACCATAGGTGTATCCTGCTTTCAGATCGGCACTGGAGGCCTTGGCCAGGCCATTTTTGAAAGTAGTTAGGTACAGGAAATTTTTGTTGATTACTATGTCCCCTCCTCTGTCAATGAACTGAAAGGTTGCATTTTTTGTATCCAGGCTTGAAGTAACACAGGCAACATTCTCCTTGAAATAATCTCCGCCTGTGTAGGTTGCGGGAATTACCAGTTCTCCTGTTTTATTAATATAGCCGTATCTTCCTTTTTTAAAATCTCCAACACGTATAAGGGCCAGTCCGTTCGAAAAGGGCCAGGCTCTGTCGTATTTAATATCGAGAGTAACTTTTCCGGTTTTATCTATGTAACCCCATTTTCCTGTCACTTCATCACCTTTGCGGACATTGGCATATCCTTCGGAGAAATCAAAGCAATCATCAAATTGAAAATCAACAATGACCTTTCCTGTTTTGTCAATATAACCCCATTTATGATCCTTTTTTACGCGCGCCATTGCTTCTGCAAAATCGTAAGCTCCGTCAAATTCCGGCTTTATTACAAATTTGCCGGTTTTATCAATGAATCCCATTTTATCTCCAATCTGCAACCGGGCAAGGCCTTCGGAGAATTTATAGGCATAGTCGCACTCAGGCTCAATCAGCACTTTTCCTGTTTTATCAAAATACATCCAGCTGCCGTTCATTTTACCACTTGCAACTCCTTCAGAAAACGGAGTTGCCCTGTCAAATTGAGCAGGAATAATAATTTTTCCCGTGAGATCAATAAAACCTTTTTTCCCGTTAATACTTATAGCTGCCATTCCTTCGGAAAAGCCTTCTGCAAATTCAAATTGAGGCTCAATAATAATTTTTCCCGATTTATTTATGAACCCGTATTTCTCTTTTTCTTCGATTGGAAAAAGAGATTCCTGAGCTAAAACCGAAAACCCGGGTATTGTTAAAACAAATACAAACAACGAACTAAAAAGTTTGGTTTTCATTTTAATTATGAAATTAATATACAAATCTAATAAAATCAGGTAGTAATGAATACTTATGAGGCTAAATTTCAATATATCCCCGAAAATCAAAAAAGATATTTAGTAAAATTTGAAAAAGTAGAAAATTTCGTACTTTGGCTATCTAAAGTAAAATCGCCATGCCAGTACTGTTCCCTCTTAATTTTAAAAAATGGATTGATGAAAATCGTCACCTGCTTAAGCCACCCGTAGGCAACAAAGTGGTGTATAAAGACGCAGAGTTTATCATTATGGTTGTAGGCGGTCCAAACTCCCGTAAAGATTACCATTTCAACGAAAGCGAAGAATTTTTTTATCAGCTGGAAGGAGATATAGAAGTCGGTATCCAGGAGGACGGTAAGGCGGTGAATGTTCCTATCAGAGAGGGAGAAATTTTTCTTCTTCCCTCACGTATTCCTCATTCCCCGCGCCGGGGACCTGGCACCATTGGCCTTGTTATTGAACGCCAGAGGCGTAACGGAGAAAAAGACGGATTGTTATGGTTCTGTGAAAAATGCAATAATAAATTATACGAAGAGTATTTTTCTCTTACAAACATTATGACACAATTCCAGGAGGTATTCGGACGTTTTTACGGAAGCAAGGATTTTTGTACCTGCAAGAAATGCGGATATGTCATGCAGCCTCCGGTACAGATTACAGAGCAAAAGGCCCAGTCAACTCATTGAGATCGGTTAATCGTTAGTCCGAGGCAATTAGCGATCAGCCCTAATTTTTAGTACATGTTTGATTTTTTTCTTCCTCCCAGTGAAAAAAAATTCAGGTCTGTTTTGAAAACCACATTAGGCATTTCACCTAAAAATATTTCTCTTTATACGCAGGCATTTCGTCATAATTCCATTGCAAAAGAGATAAAAGAAGGAGTAAAAGACAGTAATGAAAGGCTGGAATACCTGGGCGATGCTGTACTTAATGCCATTATCGCGGAGTTTCTGTTTAAAAAATTTCCTTACAAGGATGAGGGCTTTCTCACCAAGATGCGCTCAAAGATTGTGAGCCGTAACCATTTAAACCAGCTTTCCGTTAAACTTGGACTGAATAAAATCCTGTCTCAGAACAGCGATCCGGGACTGAAGTATTCTTCCATGCACGGCGATGCCTTCGAAGCGCTTATCGGAGCCATTTACCTGGACAAGGGTTTTGTTTTTGTACGGAATTTTATTCTGAACCGGATCCTGAAGTTTCATGTGGACGTAGAAAAAATTCTTCTTACCGAAACGGATTTCAAAAGTAAACTGATCGAGTGGTCTCAGCGCGAAAAGCAGGAAGTCAGGTTCATGGTTGTAGAAGAAAACGGTAACGGGTACGAAAAACAATTTGTGGTTGCGGTAATGGTACAGGGCGAAGCAATAGCACAGGCACAACATTTCTCTAAAAAAAGGGCCGAGCAGCTTTCAGCGGAAGCTACCTGTATTAAACTTGGAATTGCGTAATTTCGCGTCTCTTTTTTCCGAATGAAATATTTATTAATGATACCGCGTGCATTGTGGAAGTTATGGTTCATCTTTAACTTTATACTTACCTTACTGCTGCTTTATCCTGTATTCCTGGTTTTGCTGTCGCGGGAAAATTGGTTCGCGACTGCCTTTCGCCTGATGCGGTTCTGGGCAAAATGGCTGTGTTATGCATCGGGGATAATTCCTTCGGTAAAGTATGAAATCGAAGCAGATAAAATTCCGAGCCCCTGTATTTTCATTTCCAATCATTCTTCTTACCTTGATATTATTATGGCGTGCGTTGCAATACCTGATTATTTTGTTTTTGTAGGTAAGCAGGAACTGGACAAAGCACCCTTGTTCAGGATCTTTTTCAAACGAATGCATATTCTTGTAAACCGCAAAAGCAATGTGGATTCCCACCGTGCCTACCTGCGCACAGGCGAGAAGATTGACAAAGGTCAAAGCGTATTTATTTTTCCGGAAGCCACTATATCCTCAAGCGGTACGCTGATCCCGTTTAAGAACGGTGCATTTAAACTGGCCATTGACAAGCAGGTTCCTATCGTTCCCCTTGTTTTTTTCGATAACCGGAAGCTTTTGCAGAATGGAGGATTTCTTACCTCCAACGGAAGACCCGGGATCACCAGGGCGCTGGTACGGAATGCAGTAAACACCCGGGGAATGACAAACGCAGATTTAGTCCCTCTACGCGAAAAATTAAGAAATATTATTAAAGAGTCCCTGGAGCAGTATAAATAATAGCGGGGGTTATAAAAAATAAAGCCGCCTGCGTTTGCAACACTTTCACGCTGTAAAATAATGCAGGAAAAAGTAAGGCTTAGGTTTCAACGAATTCTATCGGAAGTTTCTTGAGCAATTTTGAAAATTCCTCTCCCGATTCTTTCATATCCTCGTCACGTTTATCGTAATGCCACTTCACATGAATGTTATATCCTTCCTGAGCCATCTTATCCAGCTGCATTAAAACATCCATGATGAACTTGGCCGAAGTGGAATTGAAGTAATCAAATTTAAATTCAAATATCCGGGACGTTCCCTCTCCGAATTTATCTTTTTCCCAATACAAAACGTTCTGGTATTGTTCTAACCATTGTAAGATCGGAAGGTAGAACTTGCTTGTATTTTCAGGGCGGGATTCTCCGGATAGCTCAAAAATATTCTTCGTAGGATCTAAAATCACTTTAGGTGAGAAATCGCTTGGTTCTATTATTAATGCATTCATGCTGCGCGGTTGCTTTTAATTTACAATGAAATTCTTGCTTGAATCACATAGAATGAAACATCCGGTGTAACAGGCCTGAATTCATATTCCAGTTTATTTCCGGATTTAAGAGCAATGTCGATAATTCCCAGGCCCGCATTATCCCGGTCCATAGGTGTTTCCTTTGCCAGCGTTTGTCTGTAAAAATCCTGCAATCCTTTTTTGTCAAGCGAATTAACCAGTTCAATCTTTTGCACCAGGGAATCAACTTGGGTGTTTGCAACGTGATTACCGGTAACAATGTAATAGAAATTATCCTTTTTGCTTAACATGAAAATAGGAGGAGAAGAGCGACCCAGAACTTTTTGAATGTTAAGCGCTATCCAATGCTTGGAAATGTTATCCAGGCACTCGACAATAATTCCGTAAAGCCGTTTTTGAGTAACCACATCCACATTTGAAAACGACATGCTTTCTTTCAGATTCTTCAGCAAAGAGGTAGTAACCTGGTGCGTAAGCTCACCCATGAAAGACATGATAATGTTCTTCTCATTCATGTAATCGTGAATCTCAAGTGCCTCAGATGTTTGTTTACTCATAATTATTTTTTTGGAAATCGACCGGAATTATTACCAAAAATAGTTAAACCACAAATCGATACAAATTTAGGAAAATAATTTTTCATCAACCAAATTTTTTTCCTAAAAGAGAATCTTCCGGATGGTATGATCGGAAGTAATTTCTTATACCTTCGTACCCAGAAGCAATTTCAGTGAAATACAAGAGAATCCTCCTTAAGCTTAGCGGTGAAGCCCTCATGGGAGATAAAGAGTTTGGAATTGACCATACCCGCCTGCATCAGTATTCCGAGGAAATAAAGCAGATCGCTGATAAGAAAGTACAGGTTGCAATTGTGATCGGAGGCGGCAATATTTTTCGGGGAATACAGGCCAGCAAAGAAGAGGACTTTGATCGTGTACAAGGCGATTACATGGGCATGCTTGCAACGGTAATAAACAGCATGGCCCTTCAGATGTCCCTGGAAAAAGCAGGCATGCAAACACGGTTGCTTTCCGCCATCAAGATGGAACAGATATGTGAACCCTTTATACGCAGAAGGGCCATACGCCATCTGGAAAAAAACAGGGTGGTTATTTTTGGTGCAGGAACGGGCAATCCTTATTTTACAACCGATACGGCAGCTTCGCTTCGCGCAATCGAGATTGAAGCAGATATAATTTTAAAAGGAACACGGGTGGACGGCATTTATTCTGCCGATCCGGAGAAAGACAAAAACGCGGTAAGATTCGATAAAATTTCTTTCGAAGAAGTGTACAAGCGCAACCTGCAGGTGATGGACTTAACGGCGTTTACACTTTGCAAAGAAAATAAGATCCCCATTATTGTATTCGACATGAATAAGCCGGGCAACCTGAAGAAAGTAGTCTTGGGTGAGCAGGTAGGAACACTCGTTGAATTTTAGGTCCGGTTAGCGCTTCCGTTCCGAAGTATCTTCATGCATTGTGCTCCTTTACAATTTTACTCAGCCATTTCACCATTAGCAGAATGATAATGGTTGTTGCAATGGCAAGCGCAAAATTTACCCAGAAAAAATTTGCTTTGTCTTCGTATATATCCCATAAGGATGCAAGCACGCCGCTTAATTTATTTCCTATGGAAGTGGATAAAAACCAGCCTCCCATCATAAGTGCTGTAATACGAGGCGGACTAAGTTTTGAAACCAGCGACAAAGCCATAGGACTTAAGCATAATTCTCCTATAGTAATAATGCCGTAACAACCGATAAGCCACCACATGGAACTTTTCTCTGCTCCGTTGTGACAGGCAAAAGTTGCACCCACCATCACTAGTGTAGAAATTGCCGTTATGAGAAAGCCGTAAAAAATTTTCCACGGAGTTGACGGTTCGCGTTTTTTACGTTTCAGAAATGAAAAAAATACCACCACCAAGGGGGTAAGCACCACCACCCAAAATGGATTTACGGATTGAAACAATTCTGTGGAAATAAGTTTCTGGCTTTCTCCTTCAACCGGTTGTTTCTCCGCAGGCAGGTTTTTGTAATACAACGGGTAGTCGTATGTTTTCAACGGCTTGTCGTTCGCATCCCGCGCAATGCGGAACTGGGCATCCGCCACAGGCACGGAATCTTTTTCCATTTTCACTTCTTTAACCATTCCCAGGATTTTTGCGGGTGCAACCAGCGCTGCAGGAACTTCCCGGTCGGTATAGCTTTCCGCCCAGGTAGTGAGAGCGGTTCCGTTTTGCTTGAATATCGCCCAGAATATTATTGCAACGGCAAAAACCGCGAGCAGGGCCGCAATGGGCTGGCGGTCGCTTTTATTGGAACGCACCAGCAGGGAAACATAGAACCCGGCTACAGGAAGCGCACCCAGGATGAATGCATCCGTGGAATCACTTCCAAAAATATTACCAGGTAAGATCCACCCGATGTACCCGGCCACCAAAGCCGGCAGTAAAATAATGCCGAATATTTTTGATAACGGCATATCTTCCGGATTGGTAGGTTTGCGTACATCCGCATGCGCAAAATGTTTTTGTCCTGTCCAGAAAATAATAACACCCAGGAACATTCCGATTCCGGCTGCTATGAAGGCATGTCCCCAGGTAAACGTGTTTCGCAGGTAAGCTCCGAAGAAATTACAGATGAAAGCACCGATATTGATCCCCATGTAAAAAATATTGTATCCTGCATCTTTCAGTTCTTTGTATTGAGGCTCATTGTAAACATTGCCGAGGATGGTTGAGATATTTGGCTTAAAAAATCCGTTACCGATAATGATTAAAAGCAAGGAAATATAAAAGGAAGTCATTCCCGGCAGAGCAAGACCGCAGTAACCTATTCCCATCAATGTTCCGCCGGCTGTAATGGACCATTTGTATCCGATTTTTCGGTCAGCCAGTAATCCACCTATGAATGGAGTGAGGTAAACCAGCGCTATAAATGTTCCAAAAATGTCTGCAGCCTCTTTTTTATCCATTGCCATGCCGCCTTTTTCACTGTCGGTCATATACAGAAAAAATATGCCGAGCATGAGGTAAAAACCAAAACGTTCCCACATTTCGGAAAGGAAAAGATAGGGCAGGGCTTTCGGGTGCTTTTTCATAATAGTAGTTAAGGGGCGAAATGTAAGCATTATCTCAGAACTCTTGTATCCGTACTATCCGGGGGGTGGCTTTCTCTTGGAAATAAATAATCTTACTTTTGTCCTGTTGAATATGAAAAGTGCATACCTGCTGGTTTTCTTTACGTTCCTGTGTAAACTCATTTTTGCACAGTCCCCCGAAACAAAATATTCCAAAGAGCATGGCGATAGCCTCATTCAGCAAAAGTTCCTGATAGATTCAAGGAAAGAAGCAAAGGATGCAGTTGAACAAATCGTTAAATACACAGGACTGAGACAAAATTTTCAGATAGAAGAAAACTCCATGATCCATACCGCAATTGCCTATATAAAAAACAGGCAAAGGTATATCGCCTATAATCCTAAATTCATGCTCCGGGTAAAAGACAGAACAAAGTCTGACTGGGGGGCTATCAGTGTACTGGCGCATGAGATCGGCCACCATCTTTCGGGAAATACACTGATAAAACATAAGCTTAACCTGCAGGATGAACTGGATGCCGACCGGTTTTCAGGGTTCATTATGTATAAAATGGGAGCTACCCTGGAAGAAGCTAAATCCGTAATAAACCTGGTTGAACTTAACAGCAATCCCGAAACACATCCACCCAAAACCCAGCGGCTCATTGCCATTACCATCGGATGGCTGGATGCAAATAAATTAGAAGAAGGAACATTTCCGGTAGATACTGCAATAACCAACCTTTTGCCACTTCTTTCTTCTAACCTGGATATAAAAAAGAAAGTTCCTTACGTATATAAGTGCATGATCTACGGCGATAAGAATTATTATTTTGTGGATGAGAAAAACCAGGTGATCTCAATTGACGATTACGGACAACCGTACGTAGTGGGATATAAAGTAAAATCGCAGGACCCGAGTTTTGATTGGATATTTTCAGTACAAAGCCTTACTTACGGGGTAGATGCAAGAGGAAAAATGTGGAACAAGACATATGCGGGGGACATGATCATGGTCGGTAGGGTTTACAATATAGGCCGTTAATATCACCGAATTCCTACCTTCACTTCAATATAACTGATCCTGAACAATCTCTTTGTCGTTTTTGAGAAAGCAAAAGAATTGCAGCTTACAAATAACTAATAATTTATAATGAACATATGCCACGTGCAGAAAAAAGAAATATACTAGAAAAAGAAAATACCCGCCTTTTTGAAAAGATCCTCCAGGTTTTACAGGATTCAGGGAAATCCCTCAATTACAAGCAAATCGCCGGCAGGTTAGGAATAAACGACCAATCGCAAAAGATGCTCGTGAATTTTATCTTACGCGACCTTGCAAAGAAAAAAACAATTCAGGAAAAAGGAAGAGGAAGCTATACACTTGGAGAAAATCAGAAGAAAAAATCTTTTGCAGTTTCGAAATACGTAACCGGAATTGCTGATATGACATCCACCGGAGCAGCCTACATCCAAGTGGAAGGCTCGGACCAGGACATTTACGTCTCTGCACAGGATGCTATGCAGGTGATGGACGGTGATAAAGTAAAAGTCCGGCTTAAATTTAATAAAAAAGGAAAAAAGCCTGAAGGAGTTGTTGAGGAAATAGTAGAGCGGGCTAAAACGGAGTTTGTAGGAACGGTGCAATTATCCAAAGACTTTGCTTTCCTGGTACCTGACAGTCCGAAAATTTCATTCGACCTCCATATTCCCCTGGATAAAATCAACGGGGCGGTCAATGGCATAAAGGCCGTGGGTAAAATGATCAGCTGGACGCCCGGCAGAAAAAATCCCCAGGGAGAAATTGTGCGCGTGCTCGGGGTAGCCGGAAAGAATGATACGGAAATACATGCTATACTGGAGGAATACGGCTTGCCATATACTTTTCCAAAAGAAGTGGAGAAAGCAGCAGATACTATTCCGACGGAGATAACGAAAGAAGAAATTTCCAGGCGGAAGGATTTCAGGAACATTACCACATTCACCATCGACCCCGCAGATGCAAAAGATTTTGACGATGCCATCTCGGTCCAGAAGCTGAAGAACGGGAACTGGGAGATAGGGGTTCACATCGCCGATGTAGCCCATTATGTAAAAGAGAACACAGCTCTTGATAAAGAAGCATACAAGCGCGCAACCTCGGTATACTTAGTGGACCGGGTGGTTCCCATGCTTCCCGAAAATCTTTCGAACGGACTTTGTTCGCTCCGGCCTAGGGAAGAAAAACTTTGTTTCTCGGCTGTGTTTGAAATGGACGAGAACGCGCGGGTGCACAGCCGCTGGTTCGGCAGAACGGTAATTAATTCCGACAGGCGGTTTACCTACGAAGAGGCGCAACAGGTAATAGAGACAGGCAAAGGAGATTATTCGGAAGAAATACTTTTGCTGAACACGCTGGCCCAGAAGCTCCGCGCTGAGCGGTTCCGGAAAGGAAGCATTGCATTTGACAAGCTGGAGGTTAAGTTTCACCTGGATGAAAATGGAAACCCTACCGGGGTATTCTTCAAAAAGATGAAAGAGGCCAACCTCCTCATAGAAGATTTTATGCTCCTGGCGAATAAAAGTGTGGCTGAGTTTTGTTCCCCGGATCCACATAAGAAGGCATCTGCTCCGGCGGCTTCATTCGTGTACCGGGTACACGACAAGCCCGATGGAGAAAAGTTAAAAGCATTTGCCGAGATCGCTGCACGGTTCGGGTACAAAATAAACCTGAAGAGCGACCTAACGGTGGCCGAAACAATGAATAAAACGCTGAAGGATTGTGCCGGAAAGCCTGAAGCGAATATGATAGAGATGCTTGCGATACGCACCATGGCCAAAGCCATTTATACTATTAAGAATATAGGGCATTACGGGCTGGGCTTCAAGCATTACACCCATTTCACATCACCCATCCGCAGGTACCCGGATGTAATGGTTCACAGGCTGCTGGAGAAGCAGCTTGCCGGTTCTTCCCTTCGCCCTTCTCCCCGTGAAAACGGGCTGGAGGACCAGTGTAAACACTCTTCCCAGCGCGAAAAGCTGGCGGCTGATGCCGAACGCGCTTCTACCAAATACAAACAGGTGCAATACATGAAAAGCAGGGTAGGAGAGGAATTTACGGGAATGATATCGGGTGTTACGGAGTGGGGAATTTTTGTGGAGCTTGCTGATAGCCGCTGCGAAGGACTGGTACGCATGAAAGACCTGCGCGATGACCAGTACTTTATTGATGAAAAAAATTACTGTCTGGTCGGACGGAAAACAAAACGCAAACTTGCGCTGGGTGATAAAGTAAGGATAGAAGTATTAAGTGCAGATATGATCAAAAAGCAACTGAATTTTGCGCTGATTGGCTAGGGTCATCTAAATGCAAGAAGGTTTTTGACCTGATACAAGCAAAAAATACACCGGCCTGTTTCCAAACCGGTGTATCTGGCAGTATCTTTCTCCTTACTGAATTGTAATTTTCTTATTCGCAGTCCCCTTATCTGTTATAAGCTGCAACTGGTAAATACCCGGTGCAATACCCGGGATTGATATCTCCGCTTTGTGATTCTTTACAGTGGATTCGTATACCAGCTTGCCAAACATATCAAATACTTTAACACCTGCCGTTTTATATTCTATACCGGCAACCTGGAATGTGAAAGTACCGTGGTTCGGGTTGGGATAAATGCTCAGGAACTTGTCAAGCGAGGGTTCAGGGATGCCGGTGTAATCGGCAGTTATATTTGAAAATGTTGCACGGACGGTGGTGGTGCCATCTACCGCACAGCCTGCAGCAGAAGGATTCACAGCCCGCAGCCTGTACCGTGAAGTGCTGGGGGGTAATGTTGCGTCAACGTACTGATTGGGATTTACGGGAACAGTATTGATTTTTACCCAGCCTGAAGCCATATCGTCTTTTCTCCATATTTCATACTGTGTCGGTGTGAAACCATAGTAGTCACTCCACCTTAATGTAAATACATTGGGTGTTGCAAATCCCGATACATACAGGAACATGGTACTGTTCGTATCGCTCACTGCACTTTCCGTTCCGCAGGTATCCCGTATGGACACTGCATACGAATATGATTGTGAATTAGGATCTGCCAAGGGAGAGGCCTCAATGTATTTTGCTGGAGCGGAATAGGCAACAGAGCCCCGATAGGTCAAAGCTCCGGAAGAGTTTTTCCGGTATATCCTGAAGCTGTCTATAGAACTTGAAACCGGTTTTTGCCAGATAACAATGTTTGAAGTTGAATTGGTGCTATCAACCGTCACCATGCACATTATGCCTTTGGAAGGTGCAGTGGTGATCGTAACGCTCTTGGTAGAAGAGGTTTTAATGCAGCCATGGTTATCGGTATATGTATAAGAAACACTATGCGTTCCGCTTCCGGCAGTAACCGGGTTGAAGGAAGATCCTGTAATGCCGTTTCCCGTAAATACTCCGCCTGTTCCCGAAGGAGTTCCGGTCAGGGTCAGATTGCTTCCGTTCAGGCAGTACTTGGTGGGCAGGCCGCTGAAGCTTACCGCCGCCACTGTATGAATGGAAACCGAAACAGTTCCGGTTGAACTTACATTATTCACATCCTTTACAGTTACGCTATAGGTTGTTTTTGTTGTGGGACAAACAACCAGGCTGGTATTGGTGCCGGTTATAGGGCTCCAGGAATACGTATAAGGAGGAGTGCCTCCGGTTGCAATAGTTGTTCCTCCTATGGTTGCACAAAAGCCGGGACAAACGCTTTGGTTATTTCCCGGGGTAACGACCAGCGCAGGAATAAAGCCTCCGTTGGTGGTTTTCAGTATCACCCCGCTTTTACCAACGATATAGCCCACATCTTTGCTGGGGAAATATATTTTATTCAGGTCGGTTGAAACGGGTGAAATTTGTTTTGTCCAGCTTGTACCTCCATTCGTAGTGACCTGGATAATTCCTCCATTTCCAACCACGTATCCCGTATCTTTACTCACAAAATGTACCCCGTAAAGAGTGTTCGGTGCCGCTAATGCACCGGGAACTTTACTCCAGGTCTTACCGGAATCCTGGGTTTTAAAGACAATACCTCCGGCCGAAGGAGTTGTAATAGCTCCTCCGACAGCATATCCAATGGCCTTGGTAGGAAAATGAACATCATAAAAAGCCGTATCAATCCCTCCTGTCTTTACTTTGGTCCAGGTCACACCTGCATTGGTTGACCGATAAATTGTTTTGGCTCCGCCTACAGCAACGTATTTGGTGCTGCTAAGATTTTCCATACCGAATATGGTTGCTTCTCCCGAGCCGGTACCTACCTGGTTCCAGGTAGCTCCCGAATTAACGGAGCTGGCAATAAGTCTTCCACCCGTTGAGGTGTTGCTGGCAAGCCCGCCCACCGCTACAAAATTGCTTTTGGAATTAAATGCAATATCGTAATAGCTCATATTATTACTTCCGCCGTTACTGATAGGAATATCCAGGGACCAGGAAGAGGTGGTGCTTCCGGTGGTGGTCATTTTTATAGTGCCGTCATCCTGCCCGATCAGAACAGTATCCTTATTAAGCATTTTTACCACGAATTTATCCGCTACACCTGCAGTGCCACCCGGTTTAAACCAAGGTGTAGCACCTCCGTCCGTAGTTTTAAAAACATTGGTTTTGAATCCCACCGCATAGCAGGTATTATCATCTATACAATGGACCGAGTTCAGGTCGTAATTGGTCACCTGCGTCTGCTGGAACCACTGGGCATTCACGTATGTACCGGTTAGTAGAGAGAAAAGGCAAGCAATAAACAGTCTGTTTTTCATGAGTACTATGTTTAGTTTAAGCTGTTAGAAATAAGATACGCAGGAGCAGGCAATAGTTGCATCTACCTTGCGAAATTAAGCAAAAATTTCGGCCTGTCATTTGCATATTCGGAGAAATCGAGTAGGCTGATGCCTTTGGGTGCTCTTTATACTTTCAAACAGATCAGAAGGTTCGGTGATACCCCTTATTTTAATGCATTATTAATGCAAGATAGAATTTTGAGGATTCAAAATACTTATTATCTTCGCAACCCTTTTTATTAATACTAAAAACAAGTACAGTGGATACACGTAGTTACACAACAAAGGTCAGTTTTGCCAATGACAATAAATCATGGCTTCTGGTTGATGCGGAAAACGAAACACTTGGACGCCTTGCTTCCAAAGTAGCCTATCTTTTGAGAGGTAAACACAAACCTTCTTTCACTCCTCATCTGGATATGGGGGATAATGTGATCGTTATCAATGCAAAGAAAGTAAGGTTCACAGGAAAAAAACTGACGGACAAAGTATACGTTCGCCATACCGGGTATCCCGGAGGCCAGCGCTACGGAACGCCTAAAGAATTCCTTGAAAAAAAGCCCGAGTTTATTATTGAACGCGCGGTCAAAAAAATGCTTCCTGCAACCCGTTTGGGGGCAGCTGTTATAAAGAACCTGCATGTTTTCGCAGGAGATAAGCATGAACACGATGCTCAGCAACCCAAGGCCATTAACCTGAAAACGGTTCTTGAGAAAAAAGCGAAATAACAAATACGTTAATAAATAAACCATGGAATTAATTCAAACAGTTGGCAGGCGCAAAACATCGGTTGCCCGGGCAAATGTGAAAAAAGGAACAGGAACAATCCTTATAAATAACAAAGAGTCAAAAGAGTACTTTCCAACAATTGTTTTGCATGCGCGCGTTACCCAGCCGCTTGTAAAGTTGGATTGTCTTGGCAAATACGATATTTCAATTAATGTAGAGGGAGGAGGAATTACCGGGCAGTCAGAAGCTATCCGGCTTGCCATTGCCCGTGCCCTTGTTAAAATAGATCCGCAGTCTAAAAAAACATTGCGTGCCGATGGCCTGATGACCCGCGATGCACGAAAAGTGGAACGTAAAAAACCAGGACAGAAAAAAGCCCGTAAGCGCTTCCAGTTCACTAAACGTTAATCTTTACCTATATTACTTTATAAACTAAATCCATTACTTAATCAATATCGAATGTCACGCGTAACTTTTGACGAACTTCTGAATGCAGGTGCTCATTACGGGCATCTTACCCGCAAATGGAACCCTGCAATGGCTCCGTTTATATTTGGCGATAAGAACAGCATTCATATAATAGACCTGAACAAAACAAGTGCAAAGCTGGAAGACGCGGCCAACGCGCTTAAGCAGATTGCAAAGTCAGGAAGAAAGATTTTATTTGTTTCCACCAAAAAGCAGGTGAAACATGCTGTATCTGAAAAGGCCAAGTCCGTGAATATGCCGTATGTGACCGAGCGCTGGCCCGGTGGTATGCTTACCAACTTTGTTACCATTCGCAGGTCTGTACGCGAAATGGCTACCATCGATCGTATGCGTACGGATGGCACCATGGAATCCATGTCAAAAAAGGAGCGTTTGATGCTTGAGCGTCACCGTGAAAAACTGCAAACGCTTTTTGGAAGTATCGCGGAACTGACACGCCTTCCGGCAGCGCTTTTTGTAGTGGATGTGAACATTGAGCACATTGCAGTAGCTGAAGCAAAACGACTGAACATTCCTACGTTCGCCATTGTAGATACCAATTCAGATCCAAACGTGGTTGATTTTCCGATTCCCGCAAACGATGATGCAGCTACTTCGGTAGATCTCATCGTGGGCGTGATCACCAAAGCAATCGAAGAAGGATTGAATGAGAGGAAGAATGAACGCGAAAAAGAAGGAGCAAGGGACAAGGAAAAATCTGCAGGCGATGAGGTTCTTTCGGAAGAAGAACAGGAGCGCGAAAGAAATTATTCTAAAAAGCTTGCGCTTTTAGCTGCTGAAGAAGCCATGGCTGCTACCGCTGCTAAGGAAGCTACTAAAACTGCAGCGACAAAAGCCCCTGCTAAACCGATCAAATAATTTACAGACAGTATTATGAGTGCAACAATAGCAATTTCAGCAGCAGAAGTAAACAGGCTGCGCCAGGTTACCGGTGCGGGAATGATGGATTGTAAAAAATCCCTTGTAGAAGCGGAAGGAAATTTTGATAAAGCAATAGAAATACTCCGTAAGAAAGGACAAAAGGTTGCAGCAAGCCGTGCAGAGCGTGAAGCAAAAGAGGGAGTTGTACTGGCTAAGACTTCGGCCGATGGCAAAAAAGGAATCCTGCTTTCGGTAAACAGTGAAACGGATTTTGTTGCCCGTAACGAAGAGTTTGCCGCTTTTGCGGAGACCGTGAGCACACTTGCGCTGGAAAAATTTCCTGCCGATGTGGATGCCCTGAAAGCGCTTTCGTATAACGGAACGCTTTCCGTAAACGATAAGCTCACCGAACTGGTAGGAAAGATCGGTGAAAAGCTGGAAGTATCACGCTATGAAACGATCAATGCGGAGAAAGTGGTTGCTTATAACCACCCCGGAAACAAACTGGCTACGATTGTTGGTTTTACAAAAAACGTCAGCGATGATGTGGCAAGAAATATAGCCATGCAGGTTGCTGCCATGAGTCCCGTATCTCTGGATAAAAGCGATGTTCCCCAGTCTTTTATCGACAGCGAACTGGAAGTCGGCCGTGAGCTGGCCCGTAAGGAAGGCAAGCCTGAAAATATGATTGAAAAAATTGCTCAGGGAAAGCTCAGTAAATTTTATGCCGAGTCAACCCTGCTGAACCAGGAATATATCCGTGACGGAAAGCAAACAGTGAGCCAGTACCTTGCCTCTGTTGATAAAGACCTTAAGGTAACTGGATTTAAGAGGATAGCTCTGGGCTAATCACAATTAACCATTTTGGAAATCCCATCCTGACCCGGATGGGATTTTTTATTTCGCTACTTTCGTTAGAATTATTCAGCCATGACCCGAAAAAAACTGTATCTGCTTTCGCTGTTAAGCGGAATTATTTTTTTTCTTTCCTGGCCGCCATACGGGTTCCCCTTTTTGCTTTTCATAGCTTTTGTTCCGCTGCTGCAAATAGAGGAGGCTTTCTCAACCGGACAGGCTAAAGGGAGGCGTACACTTTTATTCGGGTTATCCTACCTTACATTTTTTGCCTGGAACATCACTACAACCTGGTGGGTTTACAAAGCATCCCTGGGCGGAGCAGCCATGGCGATACTGGCCAATTCATTCATCATGGCTGCGGTGATGTGGGTTTTTCACCTGGCAAAAATGCGGCTGTTGACTTTAAATTTCAAATTTCAAACTTGGAACTTTATCTTTATCATTTTCTGGCTCGGCTATGAATTTTTCCACCATCGCTGGGACCTCACCTGGCCCTGGCTGACATTGGGCAACGCCTTTGCATCCCTCCCTTCCTGTATACAATGGTATGAGTACACCGGCACCGGCGGCGGAAGCCTCTGGATTCTGGTGGTGAACCTGGCATTTTTTGAACTTCTGAAGAATAAATTTCAGGCAGGGAAATTAAGAATACAAGCAGGTAAAATTATTTTGATGATTGCTGCACCGGTTGGCATTTCTCTTGGTCTGTATTTCTCATACAAGGAAAAGGAGAACCCGGTACCCATTGTTATTGTTCAGCCCAATATTGATCCGTACAGCGAAAAATTCAGCGGTATGAATTATGCAGAGCAGCTGGAGAAGCTGCTTGACCTGGCCAGGCTGAAGGTTGATTCGTCTACAAAATACCTGGTTTGCCCTGAGACTGCATTGACAGAAAGTATATGGGAAAATAACCTGGAGCAAACGGCCAGTTTTCGCCGCCTGAAGGAATTTCTGAGATCGTTTCCTGAACTAAAGATAATTATAGGAGCTTCTACTCAGTATTTGTATGAATCGGGAGAAAAGCTTTCCGTTACGGCCCGTAAATTCAAACGCGAAGAAGCCTATTACGATGCTTTCAATACCGCTTTCCAGGTGGATAATACGGATTCAATTCAGCTGTATCATAAGTCGAAGCTGGTTCCGGGTGTAGAGCGCATGCCCTACCCGGGAGTATTTGGTTTTCTGTCGGCTGTTGCGATTGACCTGGGAGGAATGAGCGGAAGTCTGGGAACTCAAGAAGAGAGGACGGTGTTTACCTCACCCCTTACCTCAGAGAGCGGGGCGGAGGTTGAGGTAGCTCCCGTAATATGCTACGAATCCATCTTTGGTGAATTTGTTTCCGGGTATGTGGGTAAAGGCGCAACGCTGATTTTTATTATTACCAATGACGGCTGGTGGGGAAACACTGCCGGATACAAACAGCATCTGCTGTACGGAAGGCTGCGCGCCATAGAAACACGCAGAAGCATTTCGCGTTCAGGCAATACGGGAATTTCCTGCTTTATTAACCAGCGTGGTGATATTATGCAGCCTACAGCATGGTGGACTCCGGATGCAATCAAAGGATCCATTAACGCCAATTCGGAAGAAACTTTTTACGTACTCACCGGAGATATTATAGGGAGAATAAGCTTTTATCTTTCCGGTATAATTTTAGTGTATATCACCCTCAGGTCTTTGCAGACCCGGTTAAAGCGGGGATGAAATAATTTCTAATAACTGACTTTTACTTTTCCCAGGTCTTTCCGTTTGATATCCGGCACCATTACTTTTTCATTCGGATATCCGATCGGAATAAGCAGAAAAGCTTTTTCATTTTCCGGGCGGTTTAGAATTTTTCCAAGAAAATTCATCGGGCTTGGAGTATGTGTGAGGGCAACGAGACCGGCGTTGTGTATGGCCATCAGTAAAAAGCCGCAGGCAAGACCTACGGATTCAGTCACATAATAATTCTGACGTTTTTTCCCGCCGGGCATTACTTCAAAGCTTCGTTTGAAAACAACTATTAACGAAGGGGCAATTTCCAAAAATGGTTTTTGCCAGTCGGTACCAAGCGGCGCCAGGTCTTCCAGCCATTCTTCGCTCATCCGGCTGTCGTAAGAAAGTTTCTCCTCTTTTTCCGCTTCGGTCCGTATTATTTTTTTTACGGCAGGATCCGATACCACACAGAATGTCCAGGGCTGTTTGTTCGCGCCGGAGGGAGCTGTGTTGGCAGTCAGCAGGATATTGTCTATTACATCCTGTGAAATCTCTTTGGAGGAAAATTCACGCACAGTCCGGCGTCTATCAGCCCATTCGTAAAATTCTTTTGAGCGTGTTTTCATTTCACTTTCAGAATACAGATCACGCGTGTACGGAATAAAGTTGTAAGATGTTTTCATGTCAGGATAATTTATCCGAAAGTAACTTTATTTCAATTGCAGGAGAGACTTTTTCATAAAGAATATGATACACGGCATCGGTGATCGGCATGGCCGTTTTGTACTTTTTATTTATTTCATAAATGCATTTTACCCCATAATATCCCTCGGCAATCATGTTCATTTCCATTTGTGCCGATTTTACGGAATATCCTTTCCCGATCATGCCTCCAAAAGTCCGGTTCCGGCTGAACTGGGAATAAGCGGTGACCAATAGATCTCCAAGGTAAGCCGAATCCTTGATATCGCGTGTAATGGGATGGACGGCATCCACAAAGCGCTTGATCTCCTGGATCCCATTGGCAATAAGCACGGAAAGGAAATTATCTCCGTACCCGAGCCCGTGACAGATACCGGCGCAGATAGCGATTACATTTTTCAGCACGGCCGAGTATTCCGTACCGTAAATATCGTCGCTCGTGGTGGTTTTTATATAGCGGCATGCAAGTTTAGAAGCCAGGAATCCTGCACTCTCGTTGTTTTGAGAAGCAATGGTCAGGTAAGATAGCTTTTCCATAGCCACTTCTTCGGCATGGGAAGGGCCCGTAATGACCCCTATATTTTCGATCGGCACTCCGTAAATTTCGCTGAAGAATTCAGCAATGATTAAATTGTGCTCCGGAATAATTCCTTTGATGGCCGAAAATATCCTTTTGTTTTTAAGGTCTTCTTTGCCGATTTCCCGGAGCGATTCTTTCAGGAAGGCAGAAGGAACAGTCATAATAAGAACATCGGATCTGGAAATAACCTCTTTGAGGTCAGCGCTTACGGATAATTTTTTTATATCAAACTCAACCGATGAAAGGTAATTGGGATTGTGGTGATATTTTTTAATGTGGTCTGCTGTTTCTTTGTTGCGCACCCACCAGTTTATGTTCGCTGTGTTATTACACAGGATTTTTACAAGAGCCGTGGCCCAGCTTCCGCCGCCTATAACTGCTATTTGTGTTTCTGGTTTCATTCGTGAGTAGTGTCGCCTGAAAACAAGAATACCGGATACATTCCGGAACTAATTACTAATTTGAAAAACAGGGCCTTCTCTTTTCACTACCTTTTTTTCGGTAAGTGCTGTCAGGATTTTCTGCAGCTGATTTTTTGAGATGCCTGTAGCTTCGCTCAGGCTGGCAACTGTTGCCTGGTTTTGCTTTTTTACTTCGTCCCGTACTTTCTGCTCATCGTCGCTTAATACTATTTTTTCCTTTTTTCCTTCCTCCGGCCTCATTTGAGGAAATAGCAGAACATCCTGAATGCTGGGAGAGTTTGTCATGAACATACATAAACGGTCAATACCGATACCGATGCCGGCTGTAGGAGGCATGCCGTATTCAAGCGAACGCAAAAAGTCCTGGTCAATGAACATGGCTTCGTCATCGCCCCGCTCCATCAGCTTTGCCTGGTCTTCAAAACGTGCGCGCTGATCCAGGGGATCGTTTAATTCCGTATAGGAATTTGCAACCTCTTTGCCGTTTATCATTAGTTCAAAACGTTCCACCAGCCCTTCCTTTGTTCTGTGCTTTTTTGTCAGAGGACTCATTTCCACTGGGTAATCGATGATAAAAGTTGGCTGAATGAATTTTCCTTCGCACTTTTCTCCAAATATTGCATCTACTAATTTTCCTTTTCCCATGGAACTTTCGGTATGTATTCCCAGCTGTTTGCAAACATCCCGGAGTCCGGCCTCATCCATTTGGCTGATGTCGATGCCTGTTTCTTCTTTTATCGCACCAAAAATGGAGATTCGTTTAAAGGGAGCCTTGAAGGAAATAGTTTTGTCGCCTACCGTCACCTCGGTGGTGCCGTGAAGATCACCCGCTACCTTTTCCAGCATTTTTTCCGTGAAGTCCATCATCCAGAAATAATCTTTATACGCCACGTAAAATTCCAGGATGGTAAATTCAGGATTATGCGTGCGGTCCATTCCCTCGTTGCGGAAATTACGGGAGAACTCATATACGAAATCAAATCCGCCTACTATCAGGCGTTTGAGATAAAGCTCGTTTGCTATACGGAGATAAAAAGGCACATCCAGCGCATTGTGATGGGTAATAAAGGGACGGGCCGTAGCGCCTCCCGGTATATTCTGGAGGACAGGCGTATCTACCTCAAGCGCTCCGTGCTCATTCAGAAAGTCACGGATTGTTTTTACCATCATCGTACGTTTCAAGAACGTATTTTTTACCTGAGTGTTTACAATCAGGTCGGCGTAGCGCTGCCTGTATTTAAACTCGGGGTCCGTTACTTCATCGTGCGCTTTTCCTTCCGCATCCAGTTTTACAACCGGCAGCGGCTTGAGCGTTTTGCAAAGAAGCTTCAGTGTCGTGACATGAATGGAGATCTCTCCGGTTTTGGTGGTGAATACAAACCCGGCAACACCGATAATATCGCCGATATCCAGTAATTTTTTAAAAAGGGTGTCATACGCAGTTTTGTCTTCTCCAGGGCATATATCATCACGTTTTACGTAAAGCTGAATTCTTCCGGTCGCATCCTGCAGGCTCACAAAGCATGCCTTGCCCATATCCCGAATGCTCATGATCCGGCCGGCAATACTGATATTTTTGTAATCGGTTTTGTTACGTTCGTAGTTTTCATGAATGTCACGGGCATTCACATTGATCTCAAACAATTCAGGAGGGTAGGGGTTGATTCCCAGTTTGATGATCTCGTTGAGCTTTTCTCTGCGTATGATCTCTTGTTCGGATAATTGCATGGTCACTGAATAATGCCGTCCGGGGGACGGTCACCCATAGGGCGAAATGAGGAGCAAAGATAAAAAGATAAGAGAGAGCCTAAAGGGAAAACGTAATTACAGGAAGGGCTTTTGTGCAGGAGGTTTCTTCACTGCCCGGGCGTTATGTAAAACTGTTTCTACACCGGTTGCACCGGCATCGGGCAGGAAGATTAATTCCCTGTCAGCAGCTTGAATCCCCTTCCATGGATGTTGAGTATTTCCACTTTGGGGTCTTCTTTCAGATATTTTCTAAGCTTGGCAATGTATACATCCATGCTCCGTGCAGAAAAATAGGAATCATTCTGCCATACGGAACGCAGCGCGAAGTTTCTGTCAAGCACATCGTTTGAATTCAGGCAGAGAAGTTTCAGGAGGTCCGATTCTTTGGTGGTCAGTTCGGAGATCTTGCCTTTCATCTCCAGTGTCCTGTCTTTGGAATTGAATTTATACTTCCCGATCTTAAATTCATTCTGTTCGGTCTGCTTAAGGGTTTGGTTCTTTACTCTTCGCAGAATGGCATTGACCCTCAGCAGGAGCTCTTCCATGCTGAATGGTTTTGTGATATAATCATCCGCTCCGGCCGTAAAACCTTCAATGGCATCTTCTTTCATTGATTTTGCCGTCAGGAAAACAATGGGAATGTTGCTGTCCGAGGAACGGATTTCCCGGGCCAGCGTAAAGCCGTCTTTCACAGGCATCATGACATCCAGCAGGCACAGGTCAAATTTATCTTTTGAAAAAAAGTCATACGCTTCTTTGCCATTGACAGCAAGGCGCACGTTAAAGTCCTTGGCTTCTAAATATTCCCGCAGAAGGTTTCCCAGGTTACGGTCGTCCTCGGCAAGAAGGACCGAAATTTTTTCTTTGCTCATAATTGTATAGTTTCCCTCGGTGAAAAGGGGATGAATATTTTAAAGGTGCTTCCCTTGCCTGTTTCGCTTTCCACGCTTACGTTACCGCCATGTTTTTCAACCGCTGCTTTTACATAGCTGAGCCCGAGCCCGAAGCCTTTCACATTGTGAATATTTCCGGTCGGAACGCGATAGAACGTATCAAATATTTTCTTTTGGTTCTCCTTGCTAATACCAATACCGTTGTCGGAAACCGCAATCTGAATGCCTCCGTTGCCACCCTTCTGAGCGGGCAGGTTTTGGGTGGCTATCTTTATAACAGGTTTTTGCTCGGAGTATTTTAAAGCGTTATCCACCAGGTTATAAATGATGTTGGTCAGGTGAACCCTGTCAGCATTCAAGAGGTTTTCTTTTGCATTTTTTTCCACGTGGATCTCTCCTTCCCGTTTTTCCACTTGCAGGCGAACGTTACTGATCGCGCGGTCAATGATCTCGTGCACATCCACCTCCTGCATGCGGAGCTTGAATTGCCCTTTGTCGAGGACAGCGGTCTGCAAAATATTTTCAACCAGCAACCCTAAACGCTGATTTTCTTCTTTTATGATACGTATGTAATAGTCCGATTTATCCTTCGATTTCTCAATGGAGGAATCGCTCAGCATTTCACCGGCAAGTGAAACCGTGGATATCGGAGTTTTCAGCTCATGCGTCATATTATTGATAAAGTCATTTTTAATATCGGAAAGCTTTTTCTGTTTCAGTATCGTGGAGACCGTGTAGTAAAAGGAAAAAATAATTACCAGTATCAGTATGCCTGACCCGGTGAGCATAAGCCACATGGTTTGAAGGATGTAATTTTTTTCAGATGAGAAATAGACTGATAAATATTTCGGGGAGATGAAAACATTATCGGGGGAAAGATTGATCTTATAAGGGGAATTCAGGATCTGTTTCTGGGATTCCGCTTCTATTCCCAAAGGAAAATAGCTATAGCTGTTGTTGTATATCCCGTATTCGTAGCTGGCTTTTATCCCTTTTTCACACATTTCAATTTTAAGAATTGAATCAATGAGCGCCGTGTCCACCTTGTCACTATATCCTTTATAAATATTAATGCTTACCAGCTCATCAAAAATATCACTTACCATGTCGGATTGCTTGAGCATCCAGTTGAACCGGTCATCGGATGAATCAATATGGGAGATCACAAAGGGCTCATCTCCGCCCACGTTGATATTCACGCCAATACTTGCGGAATCATTCGACATTGTTTTTTTCCTTGTTTTGTGGAGCACCACGCCCGCAGAATCCGTGGTCATTTCCTCAAAAATTTTTATGGACTCGGACTTATCGTTCTTCAGGGAATCGGATTCGAGCATCCACCGCATGCCTTGTTTACGCAAGTTCAGGCGCCTTTTGATCTTTGCAGCGGCATTTTGCTTCTCTATCTTATAAACCACGTTATTCAGCGCTTCGTTCACACTCTGGGAAAAATGCTGCTGTTTAAGGGTAAATGCATTATTGATCCAATACAACTGGGTCATGATCAGTCCTACCAGAGCCATGGCAGTCAGTATGGCTATCAGCCCTGTATTGTATTTACGCATGCTGCACAAAGATAAAATTTAGACCTGTATTTTCCGCGGATTAACTTTTTTTAACATTCATTAACGGAACGTTAACACCTTTTTGGCTTTTGCCGCCTTATTTTTGTGTCGTAAACAAATAAGAATACAAACATTAAACCTAACTACCATGAAACCAGTCAAAACAATGTTCAGACCGTTCCTTTTGTTGGTGCCTGTTCTTGCTGTTTACCTTATTTCAATTTCCTCGGATTCCAGGGCGCAAGGCAAGGATGAAAAACTGGTAAAAGTAAAGGTCGTTAAAACGGTAGATGGAAAAACAACCACTGTAGAGAAGACAATGGATGAAGCAAGTGTAAAGGATTTTACAAAACAGTTTGAGAATATTGAAGGAAAGAACGTGCAGGTAATGATTACCGTTGAGTCTTCGGATGACCAGGATAAGTCTGTCTCTGTCCGGTCTTCGGGAAAAAATAAATCTGCTTCGTCTATGCATTTTAATTTCGATTGGCCTGAAGGAGAGAACGGTATGGATAGTGCCATGGCCAGGTCATTCTCTAAAATGTTCATGTTCCATGACAGCATCGGCAACGATTTTACCTGGAACGATAGCTTGTTTAAGAATTTACCCAATTTTCCTAAGGACTTTAATTTCAATTTCAATTTTGATGATAAGGGAGAAATGAAAGACTTTGATTTTGATATTAATACGGACGATGATGGTAAAACGGTCATTATCAATAATAATGGAAAGAAAACGATCATCCGGAATGGGGAGGAGGAAGACGGGGATGGAGAAGAGGATGATACCGCTGTCATCAGCCGGTCAGAATCCGGGAACGGCACATCTAAAACCAAAACAAAGACGATTGTTATAGGAGATGATAAAAACAAAAGCAAAAAGAAAGTGATCGTTTCCACTTCCGTTGTGGTAATGGATATGGACGATGAAAAGGAGCATAAATCCGGTAAGAGGAAATCCAAAGAAAATTCTATTGCCGGAGAAAAAGAAGACAATTTTAAATTTTACCCTAACCCGTCGGATGGCAATTTTGTACTGGACCTGGACCTGAACGGAAAAGACGAAGTATCTGTGCTCATTACCGATATGAATGGAAAAGAAGTTTATAAGGAGAAAATTTCGGGCAGTGGAAAAACCAGCAAGACCATTGACCTGGGAAATGATAAAAGTGGAACGTTTATTGTTATAATAAAACAAGGAAAGAAAACGAGCAGCAAAAAAATCATCATTGAATAACCCGGGACCCCGGTTCTTACCGGGCTTCCGGGAATAATTCCCACCACAATAGAGCAATCAATGATGTAAGTAGGACCCCGCCACCTGGCGGGGTTTTTCTTTTTCGTATTTTTAACCTTATGCAAAAGATCAGAAATTACATAGACGGGGAATTGATAGAACCGGTGGGAAGACAATACCTGGATAATTACAATCCTGCTACCGGAAAGGTGTATTCCCTGATCCCTGATTCGGACGAAAAAGATGTGCAATTGGCTGTGGATGCAGCAGAAAGAGCCTTTCCGCAGTGGTCGGCGGCTAAAAAGGAAGACCGTTCACGGGTCATGATGAAGATCGCGGAACTGATAGATAAGAATTTTGAGAAGCTTGTACAGGCGGAATCCACAGACCATGGAAAGCCCGTATGGTTTGCCCGGATGATTGATATTCCGCGTGCATCCAGCAACATGCAGTTTTATGCCACCGGGATTCTGCACTTTGCTTCCGAAGCACATGCCATGGAGGATACCGCCATAAATTATACGCTACGGGAACCCGTCGGGATTGCAGGATGTATTTCTCCCTGGAATTTTCCCCTTTACCTTTTTACCTGGAAGATTGCCCCAGCCCTGGCTGCAGGATGCACTGTTGTTGCCAAGCCTTCGGAAGTCACTCCCATGACCGCTTACCTTTTTTCCGAACTCTGTATAGAGGCAGGATTGCCCAAAGGAGTGTTGAACATTGTGCACGGGCTGGGAAGCAAGGCAGGAGCTGCAATTGTTTCCCACCCTAAAATTTCGGCCGTTTCTTTTACAGGAGGTACAAAAACAGGCAAGGAAATAGCGAAAGTGGCAGCGCCGATGTTCAAAAAGCTCTCGCTGGAGCTGGGAGGTAAAAATCCGAACATTATTTTTAAAGATTGCAATTTTGACAATGCAGTCAAAACAAGTTTATTGTCTTCCTTTTCAAACCAGGGAGAAATATGCTTGTGCGGTTCACGGATCTTTATTGAAAAACCGCTCTATGAAAAATTCAAAACCGAATTTGTAGCAAGAACAAAGGCGCTGAAAGTGGGTAACCCGGCCGATGATTCCAATAAACTCGGGGCCATTGTTTCCAAACAGCACTTTGAAAAAATACTGTCCTATATCGAACTTGCAAAGAAAGAAGGCGGAAAAATTTTGTGCGGAGGAAACGCCGTACAACCGGGAGGCGAGTTTAACGGAGGCTGGTACATAGAGCCTACCATTATTGAAGGACTGCCTTACGATTGCAGAACCAACCAGGAGGAAATTTTCGGCCCTGTAGTTACGCTGGCTCCTTTTGAAACGGAGGAAGAAGTTCTGAAATACGCCAATTCAACTGTTTACGGGCTGTCTGCCACGTTGTGGACGGAGGACCTTACCCGGGCACACCGCATGGCGAAAAAAATTCATTCGGGAATTGTGTGGATAAACTGCTGGCTGGTGCGGGATCTGCGCACACCTTTTGGAGGGGTGAAAGGAAGCGGGGTTGGACGCGAAGGCGGATTTGAAGCCCTGCGTTTTTTTACCGAGCCCAAAAACGTTTGCGTGAAGCTATAGCAGTTCGTATAAAAAGTATTCCTCTTTCAGGAATTCTTTATAATCCGCAATATTCGCAATAACCTGCAGTTCGCAAAACCGCGCATTGAAGTCAAAATCACTGCTAACATTGTTAAGCTCTGACAGCTTGAACCTGTCAAAGTTCAGGATGGCCTGCATTTCTTCCTCTGTCAGCTTTTCGTTACGCAATTCTTTTTCACGCAGATCGCTGATACAAACTGTTTTGCCTGCATCTTTTTTTGCGAAATAGCTTTTGTAGATCTCCTGTCTCTTGTTCATGAAGCAAATTTACTTTTCACGATAAATGAAAAAAGGGCTAGAGCAGGAAATTATTAACAAGATAAAGTTAGTCTGGGATTTCCGTCTTCTGGAGAAGCCTGACCCTTAAGGTGTCAGGGCCGGACGCCTTCCTGCATTATTGCGGGACGCTCCGATCCTTATTGCAAATGTTTTAAAAATGCCCATTAATGGAAGATTGCATAAAAGCAGAATGTTCCGAATAATACTGAACAATTGGCGATTAATGGAAAACCCTCCTACGCTAAAACTCTTTGCTTCGCTGAAGCTTCGCGAAAGCAAGTCGGAGGGTGAGAGTGGAGAATACCGGAGTCGAACCGGTCGCCTCTTGCATGCCATGCAAGCGCTCTAGCCAGATGAGCTAATTCCCCATGCCGCAAAAGTAAGTAAGAACAATGGAAACACAATACTGTTTACACACCAAAAAGATCGTGACTTGCAACAAACAATCAGGCCGAAGCCTCTGCAGCAATCTCTACCGGCGCTTGTGTATTTTTTATCTGTATGAAACCTCCGAGTACATTCACCGGATTTTCAAACCCATTCGCTTTCATAATGGAAGATGCGATCATGGAACGATAACCGCTCGCACAATGAATAAGGTAGGTCTTTTTCTTGTCCAGCTTGTTTAAATTTTCAGAAAGGGTTGCGAGCTCAATAAGCTCGGCTCCTTTTACATGAGCTGTTTCGAACTCGGATTTTTTGCGTACATCCAGCACGTTCTGCGACCCGGACTTTATTTTTTCAGCAAACTCCTGTGCCGTGATAGATTGTATCTTTTCTACCGGGTTTCCAGCCTGTGTCCAGGCAGCAAGGCTTCCTTTTAAAAATCCTTTTACGTTCTCAAATCCCACCCTGGCTGCCCGTAAGATGGAATCATTTTCTTTTCCTTCATCGGCAACAATGACCAGCTTTTGATTTATATCTATCAGTGTTCCGAGCCAGATCGCATATTGTCCGCCCAGGCCCATATTGACAGCGCCTTTGATAAATCCTTTTTCAAAAGTACCGGGATCACGCGTATCCAGTATGAGGGCTCCGGCAGCCACTTCCTTTTTAAAATCTTCCACCGAAAGCGCTTTCAGGTTGCGGGCCATCACGGCATCTATATTGTCGTACCCGTTCTTATTGATCATGGCATCCTTGAAGAAATACTGCGGGGGAGCGGATAACCCTTCGGTAACCGTCTTAATGAATTCTTCACGGCTCATTTTCTGCAGCGCATAATTTGTTTTTTTCTGCTGTCCCAGTGTGCTCCACGTTTCTTTTCCTATGCTCTTCCCGCAGGAGGACCCGGCACCGTGTGCGGGATAAACCAAAATATCGTCTGCCAGCGGCTTTATCTTATTGTTCAGGGAATCGTACATCATGGAGGCCAGCTCGGCGCTGGTCATTTTTCCATCCAGCAGATCCGGTCTGCCTACATCCCCGATGAAAAGCGTATCGCCTGTGAACAGGCAATGCTCTTTTCCTGTTTCGTCCGTTAAAAGGAAGCAGGAAGATTCAGGAGTATGGCCAGGAGTGTGAAGGACCTTTATTTTAACTTTTCCGATGGAAAAAACTTCTCCGTCTTTTGCATTCAGCACATCGTATTTTGTTTCTGCCAGCGGGCCGAACACAATCTTAGCGCCTGTTGTTTTTGCCAGGTCAATATGGCCCGAAACGAAATCAGCATGAAAATGTGTTTCAAAAACGTATTTCAATTTTGCCCCGGTAGCCTTCAGCTTTTCCAGGTAGGGAGTGGTTTCACGGATAGGATCAATGATGGCTGCTTCGCCATTGCTTTCTATATAATAGGCCGCCTCTGCCAGGCAGCTGGTATACATCTGTTCTATTTTCATGAGTGCAAAAGTATGAAATAAAAAGTCCTCTTGCACGTGGGGGTTGAAGAAGGGATCCGGAAAAAAGAAGAAAAACTCCAAAGAAAAACTGGTTTTTTCAGCAAAAAAGAGAAGTGTTTATACTGTTACCAGGATACCCTGAAACCAGGCTATTTTAAGGCTGAAATTTAATTCATTTCCTTCAATGCTGCCAGGATTTCCTTGTGGTGCTCGTTCACATCCACTTTTGGGAAAATCTTTTTGATCACTCCTTTTTTGTCAATAATAAACGTGACCCGTTTAGCAAACCCGGTTGCTGGGTTCAGGCCGCTGTATTGTTTGGAAACGGTTTTGGCGGTATCAGCCAGCAATGTAAAATTCAGCTTTTCTTTTTCCTTAAAAGCTTTGTGAGAATCCACGTTGTCCACGCTTACTCCCAGCACCACAGTATTCTCGGCAGATAGAAGCGGTAAATTATCGCGCAGGCTGCAGGCTTCTTTGGTACAGCCGGATGTCTGGTCTTTCGGATAAAAATAAAGAACCACATTCTTTCCTTTAAAATCAGAAAGGGCAACCCATTTACCTTCGTCGGATTGCAATTTAAAATCAGGAGCAGTATCTCCTTCTTTCAGAGTTATTTCCTGAGCGTTACATGCGCTTATGTACAGCAGGATTGCCAGGAACGAAGTGATTTTTTTCAGGATTTGCATGGAAAAAAATAATTTAAGTGTTTGCCGTGTAATATTTAAAGTTAGGAATACTTCAATTTGTTTGTTCTTTTATTTTTCGCAAGGAACTACAAGTTATTTCAAAATTGATTTCTGCGCCAATCCGCGGGATCTGCGGGAGACGTTTCCCGCAGATTTCGCAAATAATCGCAGATTTAACAACTGAGGACAATTCAAGAAATAATTTTGAGATGGCTTTTAATCACCTTACGGGATCTTTTCGACAAGCACCTTGTCAATCCTTCTTCCATCCATATCCATAATTTCAATGGAAAGATTCTTCCACTTGAATTTATCGCCTGTTTGCGGAATTTTTTTCCCGGAATGGAAAGCCAGCCCTCCTACGGTGTTTACCTGTAATACGGAGCGATCATCCGCTATATCGATATCAAAGTAGCGTGCAAATTCAGGGAGCGGCAATGATGCATCCACCAGGAAGGAACCATCTTCGCGCGGAATTATTTCTTTCTTCTCGTGGAGCTGTTCGGCAAGGTCTCCTACCAGCGCATCCACGAGGTCGTTCATTGTCAGGATGCCCTGGATAGATCCGAATTCATCCACAACCAGCGCCACGTGCTGCTTGGATTCCCTGAATTTTTCCAGGGCTTTATAGGCCGTGGTATGCTGGGTAAGGTAGAATGCGGGCCTTGCCTGTTTTTCTATATCGAATGTTTCTCCTTTCAGCACAGAATTCAACAGTTCTTTCGAATAGATGATCCCGATCACGTTGTCCAGGTCGTCTTTGCAAACAGGAAATGCTTTATGCACCGAAGAGGTTATGCGTGATTTGATCACCTGGATAGGATCCTGTGCGTTAAGCCAGACAATATCCGGGCGCTGTGTCATCAGGGTATTGATCTTGCGGTCGCCCAGGTGAAAAACATTTTCAACTATATCCTGTTCGATCTCCTGCACTGTTCCGGACTCCGTTCCTTCCCGGATAATTGCTTTGATCTCCTCTTCGGTAACAGCACTTTCCTTTGATTTTTTAATCCGCATGATCTTCAAAAGCAGGTCGGAGGTGAAGGTGAGGAGCCAGATAAAAGGAGCCGTGATCACCGAGATCAGGTACATGGGGTAAGCCAGGATCTTTGCAATGGTTTCCGGCATGGTAAGGCCTATACGCTTGGGAACAAGCTCTCCAAGCACGAGGGAGAAGAATGTAAGGGCAATAACAATGATGGTTACGGCAAGGGTTTCGCTGTGGGCTTGCAGTATTCCGAAGCTGCTGAGGTAACTTTCAAGGTCATCCTCTATTTTTTCGCCGCTGTAAATCCCTGTAAGTATCCCGATGAGTGTAATACCGATCTGAACGGTTGAGAGAAATTTGCCCGGGTTCTCCGAAAGCTCCAGGGCTTTCTTTGCGGTGCGGTCTCCTTTTTTGGCTGCCTTTTCCAAACGGGCTTTGCGCGAAGAGACCGTAGCGATCTCGGCCATGGCAAAAACACCGTTGAGAAGGATAAGAAATAAGAGGATGAGTATTTCCGTCATTGTTTTTTCATGGAAAAGCCCTGCACGGTTCAGCAGGGCTTTTGGGCAGCTGGTTCAGCAGCCTGGTGCAAATATACTAAACAGGATTTATTCCTTCTTACGAGTATAGACAGGCAGGTTACGTCCTTAAGATCTTTTCCATTTTTTTTCCTTTTGCCAGCTCATCGATCAGCTTATCCAGGTAACGGACCTTTTGCATGAGCTTGTCTTTGATCTCTTCCACACGGTATCCGCAAATTACGCCGGTGATTTTTGAAACATTCGGATTAATTTTCGGCGCCTGGGCGAAGAAGGTTTCAAAATCATTTTTCTTGTCTATTTGCTGCTGCAATGTTTGTTTGGTATATCCTGTCAGCCAGAAAATAATGGTATCTACCTCTGCTTTTGTGCGTCCTTTCTTCTCCGCTTTTTGTACATACAGCGGGTATACACTTGCAAAGGACATTTTATATACTCTTGTGTTATCCATTAGATTGTTATTAGGATCAAAGTTAATAATACCTTTCTAAGAGATGGAATGAGGGGGTATAAAATTCCTGGAAAGGAACGAGTAAATCCGGGCATGAAAAGAACAGGTGGGGTGGGGGCAGGAGAGACAAGAGTGTTTTTAAACTTTATTCTTCATAATTTTCCTGAACTGATAAAACACCCTGTCCAGTAAGCTAAGCTCCTCGGTGATAATATCCGCTGTTCCCTGCATCTCTTCTTTGTAATCGAGTTTCTTGTGATATGTAGTAAGAAGCTGATCGGGCAGGAATACTTCAACGGAATAGCTATCGTGCTGAGGCATCAGGGAAATAGTTTTTACAATCCCTTTTAACATTCCATATTCCTGATACAGGTAGTTGTTAAGTTTGATGTTCACCGTCTGACCTGTCTTTAGCTTTCCTGAGTTGTGCACGGGTATCGCCAGCCTGGCTATCATTTCATGTTTTTCAAGTGGAACGATGCTCATTACTTCATCTCCCTGCTTTAAATTCTGGTTTTTTGCCCAGTAGCTGAATAAAGAAACCTTGCCCTCAATGGGGGATTTTAATAGATAGGTTTGCTTCCATACTTCAATCTCGGATTTCAATGTTTGTATGTTTTGATTAAATGCCTGCACATATCTTTCCTTTTCCTGGTAAGCTTGCATCTGCAATTGAAGCCTGCTTTTTTCAAGGCTATTGATAGTTAATTTGTTGTTGATGCTTGTGATCTTGATGTTTTCATAATTGCGTTTAGCAGATAAGTATTCCCGTTTTTTATCGTCAAATTCCTTCGTGCTGATTGCAGCATTCTGAAATAACGTATTGGAACGATTAAAGTCCTTTTCAATTAATAAAAGCTCTTCCTTATAAGTATTTTCCTGATTTTCATATTTACCTTGTAGCAATTGATATTCTGAAAGTTGTTTATCAATGATCTCTATTTCTTTTTGCTGGGGGTTGATTTCCAGTTGCAATTTATAATTATTGTAGCTTTTCAAGAAAGTAATAAATGCAGGTGTGATTTCTCCTGCCTGTCCTAATTCTTTACCACTGAAAAATAAAGGGATAGAAGTATTTTGTAAGGAATGTGTTTGCAGGGAGTCAACCAAACTGTCTATTCTTAGAATGGTCTTATAATTTGAATTGCTTTCAACCACAAGCAGCACTTCACCTTGTTTTACGGATTGGTTATTAGCAACTTTTATCTCTGTTATTTTTCCATTTGCTTTAGCAATTAGGGTGACAGGAGGATTAAGGGTTGTAATGGTTGTAGCAGCTGTAAGGGTATCAGGATACCGGATGAAAAAGGATAATGACAACACCAGTACCATTATTAAGAAAATAGCGGTAATACCCCAACGAACCATCCATGATGGAACAGCAGTAAGTAATTCGTTTACCTCTTCAGTTTTAAGCTCGATAGCTCCGGCCCCCTCCCGAGCTTCGCTCCCAACCTCCGGTTGTCCAGAAGGGGGAGAGAAAGAGCGTGAAGAACTCGTGTAATTATTATTTTGTTCACTCATTTTTTCTTCCTTGCATCATTGTATTTTTTGTCGTGCTACCCTCTTCCCTTCGGGGAGAGGAATAAGGAGAGGGGCTTCTAATTCCCCAATTCAAGTTGATTTTTCACCAATTCATAATAACTGCCTCTCAATGCTGTTAATCCTATATGGTCTCCGTGCTCTACAATCCTGCCTTTGTCCAGTACAATTATCTGGTCTGCATTTTTAACGGTACTCAGACGGTGAGCAATAATAACAACGGTTTTGTTTTTGAAAAACTCGTGGAGGTTACTCATGATTATTTTTTCGTTGTTGGCATCTAAGGCATTGGTTGCCTCATCGAAAAATAATATTTCCGGATTTTTGTAAACAGCACGGGCAATTAATATTCGTTGCTTTTGCCCGGTGCTTACCCCAGTGCCTTCCATTCCTATTTTAGTATTATAGCCAAG